>Ga0182739_1001555_pt1 | contig 23703 bp, 22 predicted proteins | sample eDN5th30CBELigBY_FD_128873 | JGI IMG/M metagenome (GOLD analysis project Ga0182739, IMG submission 128873) | Enriched backyard soil microbial communities from Emeryville, California, USA - eDNA 5th pass 30_C BE-Lig BY (version 2) (version 2) | ecosystem: Environmental > Terrestrial > Soil >... | reverse complement strand
TTCAAAGGCCATGGAGCACCTCTTTTTGCCTCTAACTGCATTCCTTCTCCCTTCTGTATTCCCTGAATACAGGCGGTCGTCAGAATTTCGTTATAGGCTAAAAACAGGGGCTCCGAGGCCATTAAAATCATTTTTTCACAGCCTCTGAGAAGAATCCCGAAGGGATTTCAAGCGGAGAAGCCGGGGGTTGAGCGAAGCGACACCCCCGGTTAGCGGTTCGATTCTTTTTTCGTGAGGCTTTCCGGGGGTGGTGCGCTCCCGCGTTTACCCCCGGCTGCCCTGCTGGGATGCCTTCGGCATCCTTTATCTGCGGCGGCGTTTTTCGACTAGGCGCTGGAACTCGCGTTCGCTCTCTTCGATCATCGTGCGCAACATTTCGGGGGAGAGGCACGAGGTCGCGCCGAAGCTGATGACGGTTTGCGCTTCGAGGTGGTCGGCGGTGGCGACGTAAAGCGCGTGTTGCCCGGCGTATTTGGCGACGAGCCGTTCGATGATGGCGTCGGCGCTCAGGCCGTTGCCGGAGTAGAAAACCTGAATGCCGCCGGGCACGGTCGCTTCGTTGGCGCGGGCGCTTCCCTTCCCGTCGAAGACGACGACAACGCGGTAGTCGCCGGTGTCGTGGAAATGAGTCAGGCGCTGGAGGAGCGCCTCGCGGGCAAGGGAGAGCCGCCGTTCGTGCAGGGCTCTTAAATCAGGCCAGGCGTAGATGATGCTGTAGGCATCGACAATCAGGTAGCGCGCCACAGGGAAAAGACTCTCCGTGGTTGCATCAAATCGGAAAAAAAGGGGGGGTGAAGAAAGGAGACGAACCCCTTTCTTCCTAGGCCCTGGAAATCTTACCGCTTCGCGCCGGTGATGGCGGCTACTTTGGCGGCTTCTTTTTTGCGTGCCTTGTAGGCGATGCGGCGGCGGCGTTTGGCGACTTTGCGTAGTTGTTGACCCATAAGTAGGGCCGGTTATACGGCAGGCATGGAGGAAGGCGCAAGCGGAAGGTTGTTTGTCGCGCGATATTTTGCTTTGATCCCAGATCATTCCTTATGTTTTTTGTGCGAATCGCTCTGATTTTGGTTCTGGCGCTTTTTTCAAGCTCGTGTGCGACGGGGCGGAAGGAGGCGCAGACGCCTCCCCCTCAACCGGCCGAGGTGCATCACCAACTGGTCGGCATCATCTCGACGGTGAACCGCGACCACGGGTTTGTCCTGATTCATTCCAACGACCTGCGCCCGGCGGGGAGCGCGCTGATGACGCTGCCCGCGCACGAGGGGACGCCGCAGGCTCACCTGCGCGTCAGCCGGGAGCAGCGCCCGCCGTTTTTGATCGCCGACATCCTCGACGGTGAACCGCTGCCCGGGGAGACGGTGGTGGATGCCCCCGCTTCGCCCCGGCCCGCCACGGGCGAGGTTCTTTCGACCGGCATTGCGCCGCCTTCCGAGTTGTGAGCCAGCTTCTCAAGATCCTCAAGACGACCTTCGGCTACGATGCCTTTCGCCCGCACCAGCGCGAGATCATCGAAGCCTCGCTTTCAGGGCGCGATACCTTTGCCCTCCTGCCGACGGGAGGGGGTAAATCGCTCTGTTTCCAGATCCCGGCGCTGCTGCGCGACGGGTTGACGGTGGTGGTCTCGCCGCTGGTGGCGTTGATGAAGGATCAGGTCGACCAGCTTCAGGCGGTTGGCGTGGCGGCGACATTTCTCAACTCAACCCTCTCGGCGACCGAGGCCCGGGCGCGCCTGCGCGGGCTGCACCAGGGGGAGTACCGGCTGCTCTACGTCGCGCCGGAGCGGCTGATGCTCGACAACTGGCGCGAGAACCTGCGGAACTGGAACGTGGCGGCGCTGGCGATCGACGAGGCGCACTGTGTTTCCGAATGGGGGCACGACTTCCGGCCCGAATACCGCCAGTTGGCGCAGTTGCGCGATCTGCTGCCCGACATCCCGGTGATGGCGTTGACGGCAACCGCCACCGAGCGGGTGCGCGACGACATCATCCGCGAACTGCGGCTGGCGGACCCGGCCGTTTTTGTGGCGAGCTTCAACCGGCCCAACCTGACCTACCGGGTCATCCCGAAGGAGCAGCCGCAGCAGCAGGTGATCGCTTTTATCGAACAACGCTTTCGGGAGAGCGGGATCGTCTACTGCGCTTCACGCGGCGCGGCGGAGCGGGTCGCCGAGGCGCTCCAGCGCAAGGGGTATTCGGCGCGACCTTACCATGCCGGGCTGACGGCAAACGTGCGGGCGGAAAATCAGGACCTCTTTCTTCGCGACGAGGTGCGGATCATCTGCGCGACGATCGCTTTCGGGATGGGGATCAACAAGCCGAACGTCCGCTGGGTAATCCATCACGATCTCCCCAAGAACATCGAGGGGTATTATCAGGAGACGGGCCGGGCGGGGCGCGACGGGCTGCCGAGCGATTGCCTGCTTCTTTTCAGCCCGGGGGATGTCGCCAAACAGATTCATTTTCTGGACGAAATCTCCGATCCCGAGGAGCAGCAGAACGCGCACCGGCAACTGCGGCAGATCGTCCATTACGCGGAAAGCAACCTTTGCCGGAGGGTCGACCTGCTCGCCTACTTTGGCGAAACCTACCCCGTACAGGGGTGCGGCGCGTGCGACAACTGCCTGGAACCGCGTGAGACCTACGACGGGACGCTTCAGGCGCAGAAACTTCTTTCGTGCGTCTACCGGGTGGCGCAGGCGAGCCGGTTTGGCGTCGGTTTCAAGCATTTGATCGACGTGCTGCTTGGCGCATCGAACGAGAAAATTCGCCGGTGGGGTCACGACCGGTTGACCACCTACGGAATCGGCAAGGAGTTTTCGCGACCGGAGTGGTCGGCAGTGGGGCGGGAGTTGATCCGGCTCGGGTTGCTGGGGCAGTCGCAGGGGCAGTTTCCGACGATCGAACTGACCGCCGAGGGGGTGGCGGCATTGAAGTCGCGCCGGACGATCCTGCTCACCAAGCCGCTTTCCATTCCCAAGGCGAAGAGGAGCCGCACGAGCGAAGGGACGATTGCCTGCAACGAGATGCTCTTCGAGCGGCTTCGTTCGCTGCGCAAGCGGCTGGCGGACGAACGGCAGGTGCCGGCCTATGTCGTTTTTGGCGATACGACCCTGCGCCTGATGGCCCGCGACATGCCGACGACGATGGAGGCGATGGCGCAGATTTCCGGCGTCGGGGAGAAAAAGCTGGCCGAGTTTGGCGAACTGTTCCTTGAGGAGATCAAGGGGTTTGAGGAGTTTGAGGAGGAGGAGTAGCCTCCGGTGTCGCGGTGGGAGCCGGCTGGGGGGCGGGAAGCTCCGCGGCTTCTTCGAACGCTTCGACAGGTTCCTCCTCTTCGATTTCGGGTTCCGGGGTGGTCTCTGCGGAAGGGGCGGGAGTGGCTGCCGGGGGCTTTGATTCGGGTTCCGGCTCTGGAGTGGCGGTTGGCTGGGGCTTAGGTTTTGTTTTGGAGGCTTTCCATTCGAAGTCTCCGGCGTTGAACGACATGATCCGGTCGAGGCCCGAGACCCTGAACTCGGCGATGGCTGCGCCGTCGCTTTCGTAAACGATGATCTCCGAATCTTTTTTGGAAGCGCGCCCGAGGGCGGCCCAGAGGAGGTGGGGCGTTTCGCTGATGCGGTCGAGGATCAGGCCGTCGGTCGTGGCGAGATAGCTTCCCCCCTTGTCGAAGCTGGCGCGCAGGGTGATGCGGGGCGGTTTTTTCGCTTTCAGGAGCGGGTTGTGGATCGGCTGGACCGGGTGGGTCTCCACGATGTCGACCGGCTTGCCGTCGGAGAATTTCAGCAGGTCGGCGGCGGCGGCGAGGGTGTGGCTGAAATGGATGGTCTTGATGAAGAGCGCTTCGGCTTCATCGGGAGCGGCGGCGGGCTGGGGAAAGAGCAGCCCCCAGAGCCGTTGGAGCGAGTCGTTTTCATCGAGGACGAACAACGCATGGGCCGAGGGGGAGAGGGCGAGTTGGGTGGGCGAGGGGTCCTCAGAGTTCTGGACTTCAATGGTATGGCCCGACTCGCCGTTGATGAGTTGAAGCAGGGTGCTTCCCTGGAGAAGCCAGATGACGGTCGGGGAGGGGCCGGGGTGGGCTGCTGCGGTGGAGGCCGGGAAGAGGGTCCCTTCCGGGGCGGGGGCGAGGGTCCAGTCGGACCGGGCCGCTTCCGCCGCTGGTGCGGGTGCGGCTTCGGGCGCGGGTTGGGCGGGCGCTGCCTGCTCCGGCGTGGCGAGGAAGAGGAGCGAATCGTCGCGACCGGGCACTTTCCCTTCGATCAGGAGTTCGCGATCGGAAAGGGCGGCGATCCGCTCGATCCGGCGCAGACGCGGCTCGTCGGGGTGGTCGATCCAGTCGTTGCCGCTGAAGCCGACCCCTTCGACTTTGAACTCGCCGACCCGGTAGCCGCGTGCGGTGTAACGCCCGGAGGGGAGTTCGGCCCCCTGGTCGTCCTTGCCGTCCCAGTAGGTGATCAGGCCGTTGAGGGCGATCGTAAAGGCGTCGAGCGTCGCCTCTTCATGGAGGGTGCGGACCAGTTTTCCCTGCGCGTTGTAGATCCCGAGCGAGAGGGTTCCCTCCATCGGCGGGGGAAGGAACTCGATCTGCACCTTTTCCGCCTGTGCCGCAGCGGAAAGCAGAACGGCGGCGAGACCGGCGAGCCACGTCTGCCGGTGGAAAAGAGGTCTCGGGAAAAGAAAGGAAAAGGGTGCCATGATCAAGATGATCGAAGAGGTTGTCCCTCTGCGGGTTTCTGGCAAGGAATTTTTTTGGAACGGTTTGGGGATGATGCCGCTGCTCTTCTTACCCCTCGGGCGTCAAACCCCGCGCCGACCGTGGCGTTGGACTTCGGTTGACATGGTTCCCCCCGTATCGGATCTCAAATGGCTAATACGGCAGACCGGCCGGGTGGGTCATGTTGGCGGGGTCGAGCGCCGTTTTGAGCTGTTCGGGCGGGAGGACCTTCCACTCGGTACAGATTTCGCGGATGGTGCGGCCGCTGGTTTCACTTTCCTTGGCGATTTCGGCGGCGCGGTCGTAGCCGATCAGCGGGGCGAGTGCGGTGACCATCGCCATGGAGCTTTCGACCAGCGAGGTACACCGTTCGGCGTTGGCGGCGAGCCCGTCGATGCATTTGGTCCGGAACAGGTCGCACGCGTTGCTTAAGAGGCGGATCGACTCCAGCAGGTTGTGCGCGAGGACGGGCATCATCGTATTGAGTTCGAAGTTTCCGTTGGCCCCGGCCCAGGTGACGACGGAGTCGTTGCCGATCACCTGCGCGCAGACCTGCATCATCACTTCGCTCATGACCGGGTTGACCTTTCCCGGCATGATGGAACTGCCCGGTTGCGTCGCGGGGAGCGCGATCTCGCCCAGGCCGCAGCGCGGGCCGCTTCCGAGCCAGCGGATGTCGTTGGCGATCTTGAAAAGCGCGACGGCGATCGTCTTGATCTGTCCGCTGGCCTGGACGAGCCCGTCGAGGGCGGACTGCGCTTCGAAATGGTTGCGCGCTTCGCGGAAGGTGATGCCGGTCTGCCCCCAGAGGTAGTGCATCACCTTGCCGGGGAATTCCAGATGGCGGTTGAGCCCGGTGCCGACGGCGGTGCCGCCCAGGGGGAGTTCTTCAATCGCAGCGATGGCGTTTCCGGCCCGCAGCCCGGCGAACTCCACCTGCCGGGCGTAGCCGCTGAACTCCTGGCCGAGGCGGATCGGCGTGGCGTCCATCAGGTGGGTGCGCCCGATCTTGATGATTTCCCAGAACTCCAGCGCCTTGCGTTCCAGCGAATCGTGCAGGGCGTCGAGGGCGGGCATCAGGTGTTGGCGCAACCCCTCGGCGGCGGCGATGTGGATCGCGGTCGGGATGACGTCGTTGCTCGACTGGCCCATGTTGACATGGTCGTTGGGGTGGACCGGCTCCTTCGAGGCGAGCGGCTTCCCGGCGAGCTGGGAACACCGGTTGGCGATCACCTCGTTGATGTTCATGTTGGTGCTCGTCCCCGAGCCGGTCTGGAAAATGTCGACGACGAACTGTTCGTCGAGCTTTCCGTCGATGATCTCTTCGGTCGCCTGGACGATCAGGTCGGCCCGTTCCTGGTCGAGCAGGCCGAGTTCGAAGTTCGCCTGGGCCGCCGCCCATTTGACGAGCGCGAGTGCGCGGATGAAACCGCGCCCGAACCGGTAGCCGGAAACGGGGAAGTTCAAGACCGCCCGTTGCGTCGAGGCCCCATAAAGAGCTTCGACCGGAACTTCCATCGCTCCCATTGAATCGCGTTCGACCCGTGTGTGGCTCATGGGGGTTCATTCTGGCGTGAAAAAGCGCGGAAAGAAAGAACCTTTTTCCTTGTGCGAAGCGTTGTTCATCCTTTTGAAAGCTCAAAGTGTTTGTTAGGAAAACATTGAAAATTATGGAAACACCGTATGATGTAGTGATTATCGGGGGTGGGCCTTCGGGCAGCGCCGCAGCGACCATCCTTGCCAAGGCCGGACGAAAAGTGGTGGTGCTGGAGCGGGAGCGTTTTCCGCGCTTCAAGATCGGCGAGTCGCTGCTCCCTTTCAGTATCGAGGCGTTTGAGCGGCTCGGTATTCGCAAGAAGCTCGACGAGCGTTTCATCATCAAGCACGGCGCGGAGATCGTCACCTCGTGCGGGAACCATAATATCAAGTTTTACTTCCGCGAGGGGTTGAAGAACCCGCACCCGACGGCGTACCAGGTGACGCGTTCGGAGTTTGACCTGCTGATGCTCGAACATGCTCAGGAGGCGGGCGCGGAAGTCCGGCAGGAGACGGCGGTGAAAAAGGTGCAGTTTGATGGCGAGGGGGGCGATGTTCACCTCGAAAACGGTGAAGTGCTCCGCGCCAAGTATGTGCTTGATGCGAGCGGACGGCAGTCGGTGCTTGGCACGCAGTTCGGCAGCAAGGTGCAGTACCCGAACCTGCGGAAGTTTGCGGTATTCGCCCATTTCGAGAACGTCCAGCGCGAGCCGGGCGAGGACGGTTCGCTCATCCGCATCATCCGGACCGACGACGGCTGGTTCTGGATGATCCCGTTGACCGAGACGCGCATGAGCATCGGCAAGGTGATCGAGCAGGCCGACTTCAAGCGGGCCAAACTTTCGCCGGAAGCGTTTCTGGACAAGGTGATTCAGGAGCAGCCGGTGGTGATGGAGCGGATGAAGCACGCTCGGCGCGATTCGCCGGTCTATGCGGCGGGCGATTATTCGTACCGCAATACCCGGCTGACCGGCGACCGCTGGATGCTGATCGGCGACGCCGCGGGATTCATTGACCCGGTGTTCAGCACGGGCGTTTTCATGGGGCTTTACTCCGGGTTGCAGGCGGCGGATGCGATCGGCATCGCGCTCAAGGCACCGCGCCGGGCCGTGCATCATTTCCAGGCCTACGAGAAGGGTCTCAACAAGGTGATGGATCTCTACCTCCGTTTTGTCTCGGCATGGTATCAGCCGGAATTTATCGACATCTTTGTCCGGCCCGAAGAGCGGCTTCAGTTGCCGCAGGCGGTCAACGCGGTCTTGTCGGGGAATTTGGGTCGCGTCTGGGCGGTCAAGTGGCGGATGGAGATTTTTTACCTGCTCGTTAAGATCCAGAAGTATATCGCCATTGTGCCGCGCCTTGACCTGACGCCGCGTGAACCGAAGGAGAAGCGACCGCTCGCGCCTTTGCCCGCGTCAGCCCTGGCTTCCGGGACGGCGGCGGATTAATTTTTGAACCTTGTATGAAAGCGATTGTTTTAAGCTGTTTTCTTGCTGCCGCGCTTCTCCTGCTCCCGGGATGCCAGACCGCGCCCCCGCGCGGAGCGAGCCCCTTCCCGGAACCGGGGGCGGACTGGACGACGCTGGTCGGGCAGCTCCGCTATGTCACGCCGGAGCGGGCGGTGATCGGCGAGGTTGTCGTCAGCTATCAGGGAGAGGAGCATTTCCAGCTCGATTTCCTTGCGGGCCCGGGGGTGCCGCTCATGCGGTGGCGCGAGGCCGGTTCCCGGGCTGAAGCAGAGGGTCTTTTTGCCAGGGGGTATTGGCATGGAAGCCCGCAGCGCGCAGGCCGTCTCGGAAGCTGGGCACGGTTGAGTGATGTCTTTTCCGGTGTCGAAAAGCAGGAAGGCGTCGTCGAGAGCATGTCTGTGGGTACTTCACCCACGGAATGGAAAGCCCGCAAGGAATGGAGCGGTGGCCACCTCAAGCAGATTGCCATTGATTTCCCTTCCACCAGCGAGCGGTTTATTTTTGTGTTTGCCCGCTGACGTTGATCGGCTGCCACGGGTTCCCCTCGGTGTCGGCGGATTCCCTCGCGGCGAGCGCGGCGGCATTGGCGTGGAGCGAGTCGGCGGTGGAGAGCGGCGTCGTGGTATCACCGAGCGCGGCGGCGACGAGGTCTTTCGAGAGGGTGACGCCGAGGTTCGGCTCGTCGGCGAACGTCCACGTTTTTTCGCCGTCCCGGCTGATTTCAAGAAGCTCGCCCCTGCGGATTTCGAGCAGCCCTTCGGTGCCGGTGATTTGCAGGCGGTCGTCGCCGTGGGTTGAGGCGTTGTCGGGTCGCAGAAAATCAGCCGTCATGATGCACGGGACGCCGCCGCTCATCCGGAAGAAGAGCGCGGCGTGGTCCTCCATTTCCGGGTAGTCGGAGAAACGGCGGTTGCCGTGGGTGGCGGTGGCGGCTTCGTAATGGAGGCCGGTACACCAGGCGGCGTAGTCGATGGCGTGAATGGCGACCCACGGGATGATGCCGCCGAAGAGTTCCCGCTTGCGGTAGAAGTCGGGCCGCTTGTTGCCGAAACGGTAGCTTTTCTTGGCGCGGATGTGGGTCGGCTCGCCGATCGCGCCGGAGCGGATCAGTTCGCGGGTTTTGCGGAAGGCGGGGTTCCAGCGCATCGTCAGTTCCGCGATGATGCGGCGTTTGCCCGGGGCGGTCAGCTCCCGGAGGCGGTGCCAGGTCGGCCAATCCCCGGCGATCGGCTTTTCGCTGACGACATCGAAGCCTGCCTCCAGCGCGCGGACGGCGAGCGCGCCGTTGCGGGCGTAGACGGTGCCGATATAGACAAGATCGGGCTGAAAATCGTGCAGGAGGTCGTCCATGGAGGCGTAGACCCTCCGGCAGTCGAGCGTGGCGGCGCGCGCGGTGGCGGCGTCGTCGTAGCCGTCGCAGGCAAACGCGAACTCCGCGCCGGGATAGTTCCGCACACAAAAATGTCCATAGCCGCCGATGATTCCGATTTTCATGGGGCTCATCATCGGGCGATCGGGCGGCGGGAGGCAATCCTCTTTTCCACGGCAGCGGCGGGCGGGGGGAATGCTCCAAAATTGCCGCCGACCGATTCTTTCCCGGGAACCGTTTCAAAGGGGCAATGCGGGGAGGTGGGGGCAGCGATGGTCTCTCCGCAGGTTGTGTTAACTCCTACGTGACGAAGAACGATGGCGCAGATTTTCAGGCCCTCCAGCAACACCGTCGCGCCGGGTGTGCTGGTGGCTCTGGCTTTGACGCCCTTGGTGCTCGGGGGAGTGGTCTGGCTGTTGGTCTGGTCGCCCTACTCGACGGCGGTCGGGGTGCCGATGAACCAGGCGGTTCCGTTCAGCCATCAGCACCATGTCGGGGGGCTGGGGATCGATTGTCGCTATTGCCATACCGGAGTGGAGACGGCGGCCTTTGCCGGAGTGCCGACGACCCGCACCTGCATGACCTGCCATTCCCAGCTTTGGACCGAGGCTCCCCTTCTTAAACCGGTGCGGGAGAGCCTCATCGCGAACGAACCGATGCGGTGGAAGCGGGTTCATGCGTTGCCTGATTATGTCTATTTCGATCACAGCATCCACGTGGCCAAGGGGATCAGTTGCGTCAGTTGCCATGGCCGGGTCGACCGGATGCCGTTGGTGGCGAAGCAGGAGACGCTCTATATGCGGTGGTGCCTTGATTGCCATCGCCACCCGGAACGGAAGCTGCGCGCCCCGGGGGAAGTCTTCGACATGGCTTCCCGCGATCCGTCGCCGGAGGTCGGGCGGCAACGGCTCAAAGCCTACCAAATCCAGCCGGCGCGTCTTCTCGATTGCAGCCTGTGTCACCGTTGAAAAGCAACATGGACTTGACTGAACTCAAACAGGCGGTTGAAAGGTTGCAGCGATGCGGCGGGGAGAAAGGGCGGCTGGAGGGGTGGCGATCCCTGGAGGAACTGGCGGATACCACGGAATTTCGCGAACTGCTGGAGCGGGAGTTTGCCGTTCCGCCGGATGAAGCTGACAACCGGGCCGGGTTGAAGCGCCGCGAGTTTCTGCAAATTTTGGGAGGGACGCTCGGGCTGGCGGGGCTTGCCGGGCTGGCGGGGTGTACGGTCCGCCCGCGCGGGGAGATCGTACCGTATGTGGAACAGCCGGAAAGCCTGGTGCCGGGGAAGCCTCTCTTTTATGCGACGGCGCTGGAGTTTGGCGGTTACGGGCGGGGCGTGCTGGTCGAAACGCATGAAGGCAGGCCGACCAAGGTGGAGGGCAACCGGCTCCACCCGGCCAGCCTCGGGGCGACCAGCCTTTTTGAGCAGGCGACGATCCTTGATCTCTATAACCCGGCGCGTTCGGCTGCGGTGCTGCACCGGAACGGGCCGGGCGACTGGCCGGCCTATCTTCAGGCGTTGCAGACGGCGCTCCTGAAGCTGCCGCCGGGAGGGGAGGGGTTGCATCTGTTGACGGGGACGATCACTTCCCCCGCGTTCGGGGAACAATGGAACATGATCGTACAACGCTACCCTGCCGCGCGGTGGCACCGGTATGAGCCGATCCATGATGACGCCTTTCTGGAAGCGGAGCGGGGAGCGGGATGGGAGCCGTCGGAGCATCGCTACCATTTTGACCGGGCAAGGGTGGTGGTCTCCTTTGGGTGCGACTTTCTTTTTGCCCTGCCGGGAAGCGTTCGCTATGCGCGGGAGTTGATGGCGGGGCGAAGCGGGGAGCGGGCGGAGATGAACCGGATTTATGTGTTGGAAAGCGTGCCGACCCTGACCGGAGCTTATGCCGATGAACGCGAGGCGGTGCGGACGGCGGGGCCGGACGGGATCGCGGCCCATGCGGCGGCGCTGGCGGCGGAACTGGGGGTGGAGGTGAGATTTTCCGGCACATGGCCGGGAGGCGGCGCGGCGGCGTGGGCCCGCCGGGTGGCTGCGGACCTGCTGGCGGAAAGGAATCGCAATGGCGCGCTCCTGCTGGCGGGCGGGGACCAGCCGCCGGTGGTTCATTCTCTGGTGCGGGCGATGAACGCGCGGCTGGGTAGCTATGGAGACGGGAAGGGGACGATTTCGCTCCTGCCGCCGCTGGTGCAAAACCGGGTTCATCAAGGCGAGTCGCTGGCGGAACTGGCGGCCGCCATGAAGGCCGGAAAGGCCCGGGTGGTGATGATGCTGGGAGGGGATTGGGTGCAGACGGCTCCGGCGGATCTGGACTTTGCGGAAGCGCTGGAGCAGGTGCCATTGAGCATCCACTGCGGGCTTTACCTCGACAAAACGGCGCGGCGGGCGACCTGGCATCTGCCGCAGGCGCATCCGCTGGAGGCATGGGGGGATACGCGCTCCTTCGACGGCACGGCGTCGCTGTGCCAGCCGATGATCGAGCCGCTCTATGGCGGCCATTCGCTGCATGAAGTGCTCGACGGGCTGGCCCGGTTTCCGGGGCGCAGCGGCTATGAGATCATCCGCAGCCATTGGGTGGCCCCCGGGCGGCTGGATGAGGCGGCATGGCGGCGGGCGTTGCACGACGGGGTGGTGGAAGGGAGCGCTCCGGTCGCGGCGGCGGCGAATCCCGGTGGAGGGGGGCAGGTCGAAGTCGCGCTTGGAGAGCCGGAAGCGGGGTTGGAGCTGGTGCTGGGGCCGGACCCGTCGCTCTGGGACGGGCGGTATGCGCAGAATGCCTGGTTGCAGGAGTTGCCGCGCCCGATCCATCATCTTTCGTGGGGAAATGCGTTTCTGATCGGGCCTGCGACGGGCGAACGGCTCGGTCTGGAGTCGGGCGAATGGGTGCGCGTGCGAGGAGGTGAGGAGGAGGTGGCTATTGAAGGTCCCGTCGTGATCCAGCCGGGGGTGGCGGATGGGGCGGTTGGCCTGACCCTCGGGTGCGGGCTCTGGGCCGGAAGCGATGAGAGCCCTTTCAGGGTCCGGCAGCCGACGGTGCTGCTTAATCGAACCGAGGCGGCGCATGAACGGGGCGAGTCGGGAGTGGATGCCTACCCGATCCGTACCCGCGCGCACCCATGGCGGCGGGCGGTGGTGCTGGAAAGGACGGGGCGCAACGACCGCGCGGTCACGACCCAGCATCATCACCTGATGGAAGGGCGCGATCTTCTCCGGATGGGGACGCGGGCGGAACTCCTGGAACGCTACCCCGCGTCCGGAAACGAGCCGTTGCCGACGTTCTATAACCTGACCGAAGAGATGAACGATGCCTATGCCTGGGCGATGGTGATCGACCTGACCCGCTGCATCGGCTGCAACGCCTGCGTGGTGGCGTGCCAGGCGGAGAACAACATTCCGCCCGTCGGGAGGGACCAGGTGGAGCGGGGTCGGGAAATGCACTGGATTCGTGTCGATACCTATCATTTCGGCGATCCTGACCAGCCGGAGTTTGGCTTCCAGCCGCTGGCGTGCGTCCATTGTGAAACCGCGCCGTGCGAACCGGTCTGCCCGGTCGAGGCGACGGTGCATGACCGTGAAGGGCTTAATCTGCAAGTCTATAATCGCTGCATCGGCACCCGTTACTGTTCCAATAACTGCCCGTACAAGGTGCGCCGGTTCAACTTCTTCCGTTATGCGGAAGGTTCGGCGCGCGAGCCGCTCCAGTTGATGGCCAATCCGAATGTTACGGTGCGCGCCCGCGGGGTGATGGAGAAATGCACCTACTGCGTGCAGCGGATCAATGCCGCGCGGATCTCCGCCCGCAAGGAAAATCGCCTGATCCGCGACGGCGAGGTGATTCCCGCCTGTGCCCAGGCGTGCCCGACGGAGACGATCGTTTTCGGCAACCGGAACGATCGCGGCAGCCGTGTGGCGAAACGGAAGGAGAGTCCGTTTCATTATGCCCTTCTGGGCGACCGGAACACCCGGCCGCGTACGACTTATCTGGCGCGTTTGCGAAACCCTGATCGCCCGCCCTCTGCAACATGAACGACGCAACTTCCAGCACCGAAACCAAGGGGCCTCCGCCGCCGCCGGGCACTCCCGTGTCTCCGACGACGGAGGCCGAACCGGTGTTTTCGCCGCTTGGCTACCCCCAGCGATTGCTCGCCCCCGGGTTGACCTACGCGAGCATCACCGAGGAGGTGGCGTCGATCCCCCTGCGCCGGATTCGTTCCGGCTGGTGGTGGGCCGCCTTTGGCGTGGCTGCCGCGCTGCTTTTCCTGCTGGTGGTGGCGGTAAGCTGGCTTTTTGTCACGGGGATCGGGATCTGGGGGGTGAATATCCCGGTGGCGTGGGGGTTCGCGATTGTGAATTTTGTCTGGTGGATCGGGATCGGTCACGCCGGGACGCTGATTTCAGCCATTCTTCTGTTGCTCGCCCAGCATTGGCGCAATTCGATCAACCGGACGGCGGAGGCGATGACGATCTTTGCCGTGATGTGTGCGGGGCTTTTTCCCCTGCTCCACCTGGGGCGGCCGCAGGTCTTCTATTTTCTCTTTCCCTACCCTGATACGATGGGGCTCTGGCCGCAGTTCCGCAGCCCGCTGGTCTGGGATGCCTTTGCGGTCTCCACTTACTTTACCGTTTCGCTGCTCTACTGGTACCTCGGCCTGGTGCCCGATTTCGCTACCCTGCGCGACCGGTGCGCGACGCGCGGGGGGCGGTTCTTCTATGGCGTGGTGTCGCTCGGGTGGCGCGGCTCGGCGGCCCACTGGCACCGGCACCAGATCGCCTACCGGCTGCTGGCCGGGCTGGCCACCCCGCTGGTTCTTTCGGTGCATAGCATTGTGAGCCTTGACTTCTCGGTGGCAATATTGCCGGGGTGGCATTCGACGATCTTTCCGCCCTATTTTGTCGCGGGGGCGATCTACTCCGGTTTCGCGATGGTCCTGACGCTCCTGATCCCGTTCCGGAAGGTCTTTGCGCTTGAAGGACTCATTACGCCGCGGCATCTCAACAACATGGCGCTCGTGATGTTCATCAGCGGGTTGCTGGTCGGCTATGGCTATTTCATGGAAGTCTTCATGGGGCTCTTGAGCGACGATCCCTTTGAACACGCGGGGACGCTCTCCCGGCTCTGGGGCGCGCATTCGGTCATCTTCTATCCGGTGCTGCTCTGCAACGTCATCGTGCCGCAGTTGCTCTGGTCGCGGCGTATCCGGATGAATGTCTGGGCGCTCTTTGCGCTCTCCATTGTGATCAATATCGGGATGTGGCTGGAGCGGTTGATGATCGTGGTCAGCAGCCTTTCGCGCGATTTTCTTCCCTCAAGCTGGGGCGACTATTGGCCGACGTTCTGGGACTGGGCCACCTTTCTCGGGACGATGGGACTTTTTTTCACCTGTTTCCTCCTTTTCCTGCGGCTGGCCCCGGCACTCTCGATGAGCGATGTAAGGGAACTTCTCACACCGGGCGAAGAGGGGCCGCCTGTGGATGAACCTCAACCGGAGGCGAAGGTCTAGGTAAAATGGAAAAGACCCATCCAGAGCCGGTTTACGGGGTGATGGCGGAATATGAGAACGCCCGGCAACTGCTCGCCGCCGCGCGGGAGGCGCGAAAGCAGGGGTATGTCAGGATGGATGCCTATACCCCGTACCCGGTGGAAGGATTGGCGGCGATCGTCGAGGGAAAGCGTTCGCGGCTTCCGTTGGTGTTTCTGTTGGGCGGGTTGATCGGCGGGGGCGGCGGCTATGCGATGGAGTGGTACGCCATGGTGCTTGCCTACCCGATCAATGTCGGCGGACGGCCGCTTCATAGCTGGCCTTCGTTCATTCCGGTGACGTTTGAACTGACGATCCTGCTTTCGGCCTTGAGCGGGATGGTCGCGCTTCTGATCGCAACCCGTCTGCCGCGCCTTCACCATCCGGTTTTTGCCGTGCCGGAGTTTGAGCGCGCGACGGTCGACCGGTTTTTTCTCTGTATTGAAGCGACGGACGGGAAGTTTTCGCCCGATGCGGTCACCCGGTTTCTGGAGACCACCGGGCCGGTGATGGTGAAGGAGGTGCCGCGATGTTGACGCCCGTGCACCGGAGCCTTCTGGCGGCGGTAACCATCGGATCGCTTTTCCTGCCCGGCTGCCGGCGGGGCATGGAGGTCGATGGGCGGATCAAGCCGTTGCAGGAGTCCCGCTTCTTTCCTGACGGAGCGAGCGCGCGGCAGCCGCCGGAACAGACCGTGGCGCGGGGCGAACTCGACGCCGATACCTTTTTCCACCAGGGGGAGGTGGACGGGCGGCTGGTGGCCAGCTTCCCCGGGCCGGTGACGCTTGCGGTCCTGAAACGGGGGCGCGAACGTTTCGACATCTATTGTGCCGTCTGCCATGGCCGGACCGGGGAGGGCGACGGAATGGTGGTGCAGCGCGGGTTTCCGGCTCCGCCCAGCTATCACCAGAAGCGGCTTAGGGAGGCTCCGGTCGGGTATCTCTATGGGGTGATCACGCGTGGTTATGGGGTGATGTATTCCTATGCCGACCGGGTGACGCCGGAAGACCGGTGGGCGATCGTTGCCTATATCCGCGCGTTGCAGATAAGCCAGGACGCGCGGCTCGACGATGTGCCGCCACAACAACGAAAGGAGCTTTTGCCGCCATGAACGGGAATCGACGTTTGACGCTGGGGAGAGGCGCTGCGGTGGCGGCGCTGGTGTGCCTCTTCTGTGGATTGCTCAACCGGGAAGTCTTCTTCCGGTCGTGGTTTTACGGATTCATGCTCTGGTACAGCGTTTCGCTCGGCGCGTTGGCGGGCCTGATGACTCATCATTTAAGCGGGGGGCGCTGGGGGTTTGTGACCCGGCGGCTGATGGAGGCTGCCCTGACGCCGCTTCCAATGCTGGCGGTGGCTTTCTTTGTCTTCTTTTTCGGCACTTCCCTGTTGCGGGAGGGAACGGGCTATTTTCACCCGGTGGCGGTGGCGCTTCGTGCGGTGATCTGTTTCGGCGTCTGGATCGGGCTTTCGGCGGCGCTGCGGCGGCGGTCCCTGCTTCAGGATGGGACGGGCGACGAGACGCCGACGCGCGAGATGCGGGCGATCTCCGGCCCGGGGCTGGTGGTCTATTTCCTGACGGTGAGCCTGGCGATGACCGACTGGGTGATGGCGCTGGAGCCGGGTTGGCGCTCAACGATGTTTCCGGGGATCATGATTGCCACCCAGGTGTTGATGTCGCTCAGTGCGGCCACGGCGGGGGCCGTCTGGCTTCTGCCGGAGGGGGCGGAGGTTGAAAGATTAAGGACGGCGCAGACCTGGATGGATCTCGGAAAACTTCTCTTTGCCTTTGTCATCTTTTGGGCGTACGTCGCCTTTGCACAGCTCTTGATTGTCTGGTCGGGGAATTTGCCGGACGAGTCGGTCTGGTATCTGGCGCGGAGCCGGGGCGGCTGGGAATGGCTGGCGCGCGGGGTCGGGGCGGCGGCTTTTTTTGCGCCTGCGGGGGTGCTGCTTTTTCAGGCCCCGAAGCGAAACCGTTTTGTGTTGGCAAAGGTGGCGGTCGGGATCTGGGTGGCACAGGCGATCTATCTCTTCTGGGTGGTGATGCCTGCGTTTTACCCCCGGTTTCACGTGAGCTGGATGGATGGGGTGGTCCCGGCGGCGATCGGCCTCTTCTGGAGCCTCTGTTTCTGGATGGGGTGGAGCCGTGCGCCGCGAATCGCCCGAAATGATCCACGGATTCAACGATTGGGAGTCTTAACCTCATGAACGAACCTCATCCCGAAAGAGAAACGGAGGGAACCGGCTATGAACCGCGCGATGTCGATCCAGGCGGGGTCGGGCTCGTCGGTGCGATGCTGGTCTTTGGGTTGATGTTGGTTTCGATCGGGTGTGCCTTTTTCTATCAGACCACCGCCCACCGGACGGAGCGGGCGGAGGGACCGCTTACGGTGCCGGTTCCTGAAACCCGTGCCAGTTTTCCACCGCCGGAACTGGAGAACCATACCGGCGAGGTGCTGGCGGGGTTTCGCGCGGCGGAAGAAAAGGTATTGGGTAGCTATGGATGGGTCGATTCCCGGCGCGGTATCGTGCGCATCCCGGTGGAGCGGGCGATGCAACTGGCGGTCCGGCGCGGTTTTCCGGTTCGCGGGAGCCAGCCGCCCGATGCCCCCACCTGGGAGGAGATGCTCCATCGTCGGGGCGAGGAAGGAAGCGCTGCGGTGGAAGCGGAAAGGAGACGGCCATGAAATGTTGGTGGGTATCTTTGATTGCGGTGATGGTGTTGGCGGGAAGTCCCGGGGCTTCGGGTGAGACGCCCCGGGAAGATAGGACGACGCGGTTGACCGATGGTGAGTTGCAGCAGCTTGATTTCAAGCAGTATCCCGGGCGTCGTTTGCCGCTCGGGCTTTCCCTGGTGGATGAAGAGGGGCGCGAGGTCCGCCTGGGGGACTTTTTTGATGGCGGGAAGGGCGGCGAGGCGGGGAAACCGGTGATTCTGGTGCCCGGTTACTTCGAGTGTCGCACGCTCTGTTCGGGACTTTCGGACGGTTTGCTGCATGCCTTGCAGGGGAGCGCCAAGAGCGCCGGGAAAGAGTTCCGGGTGGTCTATTTCAGCATTGATCCCAATGAAACGCTGGCACAGGCGAGGGAGCGCAAGGCGACCTGGATAAAGCGTTATGGGAGGCGGGGGATCAGCCCCGATGCGTGCCGGTTTTTGAGCGGCAGGCCGGAGGTGATCGCGCAACTGGCGGAACAGATCGGCTTTGAATACCGCTACGATCCCCCGACCGGGGAGTATGCGCATATGGCAGGGTTTCTGGTGGTACGGCCCGATGGGCGGATTTCGCGGTATTTCTTTGGCGTCAGTTTTTCCGCCGGGGAACTCGATCGGGCGCTGGATGCCGCCGCGCAGTTCAAGACCGGCTCCATCATCGAGAAGTTTCTCCTGCTCTGCTTTCACTATAACCCGATCCGCTCCCGTTATGGGGCGGCGATCATGTGGGCCGTCCGCGGTCTGGCGCTCGCCACCATCGCGGGGTTGATCTGGCTGGTGGCGAGGTATCAGCCGAAGAAGCGCCTTTCCGGCAAACGGAGCGACCCGCAAACCAACCCTTCCACCCGCCTGACGCCATGACGTTTCCCTTGTTTCCGGAACAGGCTTCCCTCGGAGCGCGGGAAGTCGATTACGTGATGCTCTGGTTGATCGGCATTTCGTGTTTCTTCCTTCTGGTGACTGCCGGGCCGATTGCGTTTTTCTGTTTTCGCTACCGTCGGGGCAATCAGGTGAACCGGGTTCACATCCGCAAGGGAGCGCTGGCGCTGGAGTTTACCTGGACGATCATCCCGATCTTTGTGGCGCTCGGCCTCTTCGGGTTGGGAGCGTCCGCCTATTTCCGGCAGCGGCATCCGCCGGAGGAGGCGATGGAGCTACACGTCGTCGGCAAGCAATGGATGTGGAAGATCCAGCACCCCGAAGGCAAGCGGGAGATCAACGAACTTCATCTTCCCGAAGGGGTGGCGGTCAAGCTGCTGATGACTTCCGAAGATGTGATTCACAGCTTCTTTGTGCCGTCGTTCCGGGTCAAGCAGGATGTCCTTCCCGGGCGTTATACGACGATCTGGATGGTGCCTTCCAAGCCGGGAAGCTACCATCTCTTCTGCGCGGAATTTTGCGGCACCAGCCATTCGCGGATGATCGGGCGGGTGACGATTATGCCCCGTGCCGAGTATCAAGCGTGGCTGCTGACCGGGGAGCAGGGAGAGAGCCCGGTGGCGGCCGGGGCGCGGCTTTTCCGGGAACTCGGCTGCACCGGGTGCCACGTCGGGAGCCCGGCGGTGCATGCGCCCAACCTGAACGGGCTCTTTGGCTCGGTGGTGCCGCTGGAGGGAGGGACGACGACCCTGGCGGATGAACGCTACCTGCGCGATTCGATCATGCTGCCCAACCTTCAGATCGTACACGGGTACGAGGCGCTGATGCCATCCTACCAGGGGAAGGTGTCGGAGGAGGAACTGATGGCGGTCATTACCTATCTCAAGACGCTCGGTTCCGGAAAGAGGGGGGAACGGATCGGCGGCCCGGGAAGCGCCGGGGCGGTCGAAGCGGGCGGGGAGGCAGCCCGGGTACAGCCGTTGCATCTTGACATGAGAACGCCCGCCCCCGCCGTGGTGCAGCCCGACGGCGCGCCAGCCGCCGGGGGGCCGGCCAAAGGAGGAACGCCACCATGAACCATTCTGAACTGACGCAACCGGTCGATCTCCCCGCAAGGGAAAACGATAGCTACCTTGCGAAGCATACGGTGCGCTCGTGGCTGCTGACGACCGATCACAAGCGGATCGCGATCCTCTATCTTCTCTCGATCCTTTTCTTTTTCCTGATTGCGGCGATTGCGGCGGCGATCATCCGGATCGAGCTGGTCACTCCGCAGGAAGACCTGATCGGGGCGGATATGTACAACCGGATGTTTACGCTTCACGGCGTGCTGATGGTCTGGTTTTTCCTGATTCCGGCAGCGCCGACGGTCCTGGGCAATTTTATCCTGCCGCTGATGCTTGGCGCGCGCGATGTCGCCTTTCCCAGGCTGAATCTTCTAAGCTGGTATCTCTTTATCACGGGCGGGATGGTGAGCCTCTATGCGATCCTGGTTGGCGGGGTCGATACCGGCTGGACTTTCTATACGCCCTACAGCACGACGTTTACCAACGGACATCTCGTGACGATGGTGGCCGGGGTGTTTATCGCCGGGTTTTCGTCAATTCTTTCCGGGCTGAATTTTATCATTACGACCCACAAGCTGCGCGCGCCGGGGTTGACCTGGTTCCGGCTTCCCCTTTTTGTCTGGGGGCTTTATGCGACGAGCATCATCCTGGTGCTGGCGACGCCGGTGCTGGCGATGGTGCTGGTGCTCATCGCGGCGGAGCGGCTTTGGGGGATCGGGATTTTCGACCCGGCAAAGGGGGGCGACCCGGTGCTCTTCCAGCATCTTTTCTGGTTTTATTCCCACCCGGCGGTCTATATCATGATCCTTCCCGGCATGGGGGTGGTCAGCGAACTGATCCCGTGTTTTGCCCGGAAGCGGATCTTTGGCTACAAGTTTGTGGCGGCGGCCAGCGTGGCGATTGCGGTGTTCAGCTTTCTCGTCTGGGGGCATCATATGTTTGTGAGCAGCCAGTCGGTCTATGCCGGGTTCATGTTTTCGATTTTAAGCTATATGGTCGCGGTCCCTTCGGCGATCAAGGTTTTCAACTGGACGGCGACGCTCTACAAGGGGTCGATCTCGTTCGATACGCCGATGCTGTATGCGCTCGGGTTCATCGGGCTTTTTACGATGGGCGGGTTGACCGGGCTTTTTGTCGCGGCGATCGCCGTCGATGTTCACGTGACCGACACCTACTTTATCGTCGCCCATTTTCACTACATCATGGTCGGCGGGATGGTGCTCGGCTTCATGGGCGGGCTTCATTTCTGGTGGCCGAAGATCACCGGGCGGATGTACCCGGAGGCGATCGGCAGGCTGGCGGCGCTGGTGACGTTCATCGGGTTCAACCTGACGTTCTTTCCGCAGTTTGTGATGGGCTATCTCGGGATGCCGCGCCGCTACCAGGTCTACCCGGAGGAGTTTCAGTTTTACCATATTCTCTCCAGCGCGGGGGCGAGCATTCTCGGCGTGGGCTACCTTCTTCCGGTGATCTATTTCATCTGGTCGCTCAAGCACGGGCCGCGTGCGCCCGACAACCCGTGGAGCGCCACCGGGTTGGAGTGGACGACGGCCTCGCCGCCGCCGGTGCATAACTTTCACCAGATCCCGGTGGTGGTTGAGGAAGCGTACCAATACCCGGTTCCCGCATCGCCCCCGCTCGAAGCGGCGCTTCCGGGCAAGTCGCAGAAAGGAGAGCCGCTATGAAGGTCGAGGGTCAGCCGCTCCATTCGCATTTCGAGACGTTGCAGCAGCAGGAGAATGCCTCGACGCTCGGCATGTGGGTATTTATTGCGACGGAGGTTCTCTTCTTTGGCGTGATCTTTACGGCTTATGTCTACCTTCGCTGGGAGTACCCGGCGGCGGTGAGGGCGGGCAGCCTTCATCTGGAGATCGTATTGGGCAGCATCAACACGGCGGTGCTCTTGACGAGCAGCTTCATCATGGCGACGGCGGTCCTGATGGCAGAGGCGGGGCGGCGTCGCCTTGCGTCGCTCCTCGCGGCAATAACGGCGGCGATGGGCGTCGCCTTTCTGGTCATCAAGGGGACGGAGTATTCCATGGTGATCGCTCACGGGTTTTTCCCCGGTGCGGGAGGCGGGCCGGTCCCGGGGCGGGAGGAACTTTTCTTCTGGCTCTATTTCCTGATGACCGGCCTGCATGCGCTCCATGTCTTCATCGGCGTCGGGTTGCTTTCAGGGGTGGCCTTCTTTTTGCGAAGGCCGCGCGGGGTCTCCGTCAATGCCGTGCGGAACATCGGCCTTTACTGGCACTTTGTCGATCTCGTCTGGGTCTTCCTCTTTCCGCTGCTTTACCTCGCCAGTCATCGTTAACCTTGCCCCATGCCATGAAAACCGACAAGAGAGCTTCCATTGCCGCCCATCCCTCCGTCGTGATCTACCTCAAGGTATGGGGAGCCTTGATGGTGCTCCTGTTGCTGACCATTGGCATCGCGCATTTCGACCTTGGCGACTGGTCGGTGGCGGTGGCGCTGTTGATCGCGGGGGTGAAGGCGCTGCTCATCCTCCTCTTCTTCATGCACCTGCGTTACGACCGGCGGGAGGTGCTGGTTTTTGCCGGGGCGGCCTATCTCTGGCTGATGATCCTGATCATCGGGACGCTCCACGACTATCTCTCCAGGAATTGGCTGCCAAGGCTATGAAGCGGGCTCCAGCCGGGCCATGGCTGCCGCGATCTCCTGGACTTCCGGGTAGTGCAGGCCGTACTTCTCCCAAAGGGGGGCGAGCATGGTGATCGCCTCCCTCTGAACCGGCACGGCCCGTCCATCAAGTTCCTTCGCGAAGCGTTGGTCGCCCACGACCATCAGCGCGATGACGAGCTTGCGCGCCTGCCAGTCGTAATCCTCCAGTTCCAGGGTATTGTCGGCGGAGTCGTCCATCACCTTCAGCAGGGCCTCCAGCGAATAGTCCGCGGGAAGCGTCTCGTCTTTTTTCCACTGGTAGTGTTTGCGGAGGATGGCCATTTCCTTCGGGCTGACCCCTTCCGCTGCTTCGGCCGCCGCCTTCCCGGGGGGCTTGCCGGTCTCCTGCCCTGCCTGGAGGGGCATCGCGGCGGCGAAGGCGATGAGGAAAAGGAGCCTCGCAGAGAGGTTGAGGTGGTGGAAACGGGAAGAAGGGCGCGGTCCGTTCATCATGGTATTTAAGGAAAAGAGGGAAGTGCGTAGCGCAATTCTGTAGCAATTCCGGAACCCGTCGCCAACGGAAAATGAAAGGAAAAAACTTGCTGACAAGGGCATGCCCGGGGCAAGACAGGGGAGAACTCCAAACCGATGAGCGCTTCCACCAGTCCCGCCGTGAAGACCGTCTACCTTCAGACCGATATTGAAGGGGTGGCCGGTTTTACCCACTACTACTCCACCAGTTCCTCGTTATGGAACTTCCATCATGTGCAAAGGATGGAACGGCTCCTGACCGGGGAGATCAATGCCGCCGTCAAGGCATGCAAGGAGGCGGGGGCGACGACGGTGCTGGTGAACGATTCGCATGGACCGGGGTATTCCATTCATTTTGAGGATCTCGACCCGATTTGTCGCATCATCCACGGAAGGGGCGGTTATGGCCCGGGCTGGCTGCCGCTTCTGGACGAAACGGTCGACGCGGCGATTGCGATCGGGATGCACGCCCGGGCGGGCGCGACCGATGCGGTCTGCAATCATTCGCTCTGGCATGTGACCGACGGCGACGGCAGGAAGCATGAATGGAGCGAGGTTTCGATGTTTGCCCATCTCTGCGCCCGTTACGGGGTGCCGCTGGTGGCGATTTCCGGCGATCAATGGATCTGTTCGGAAATCCGCGAGGTCGTTCCGGGTTGCCGGACCGCCGAGGTCAAACAGAGTCTTTCGCTTCAGAACGCCTGTACGCTCCACCCGGTGGCGGCCCAGGCGCTGATTTACGAGCGGGTGCTCGACGGGTTGCGGCACCGGGCCGAAATCGCGCCGCCGACGCTGGCGACGCCGATCCGCCTCAATGTCAGCGATCGCGATCCGCAGAAAAAGGCCCTTCCCGAAGACCTGGAAGGCGATTGCCTCTGGACGCTGATGCACGAAGCGTGCAACCGGAACTACGCTCATTTCGGGGAACCGGTCTCCGTGGATGACCGTTCGTGGCGCTACCCGGATTCGGTTTTTGTGCCCAAATCTTAGGCCGACGCCTTCACTTCACCGGCGCTCCCTGCCGGGTGAGCCGGTATTTCGACTGTGCCTCGCTTCACCGTTTTATCGGGGAAATTCCAGGTCATTCCTCACCCCAGATGTCGGTTTCAGCCAGGGTGAACCCGGGGGCGCCCGGGGTGGGACTCAACAGCAGTCGAACATACGAGGCCCGCTTTGAAGGCAATTCCACCGTCTGCTTTGCCACGGCCTGTTTTTCCTCGATGAGCAGGCCGTCCCAGGCAGCGCGGCCCTTCCATTCGGCGACGGCATTCC
>Ga0182739_1001552_pt1 | contig 23780 bp, 19 predicted proteins | sample eDN5th30CBELigBY_FD_128873 | JGI IMG/M metagenome (GOLD analysis project Ga0182739, IMG submission 128873) | Enriched backyard soil microbial communities from Emeryville, California, USA - eDNA 5th pass 30_C BE-Lig BY (version 2) (version 2) | ecosystem: Environmental > Terrestrial > Soil >... | reverse complement strand
GGCCGGCAAGGCGTCGTGCTCGAAGGCGTCGAGGGCGAGGTGCGCGGCAATACGATCGCCGCCGCGGCACAGACGGGCCTGTTCTCCGTCAACGCCCGCGGCCTCGTCATCGCGGGCAACACCGTGCGCGGCTGCGGCGACAACGGCATACAGGTCTGGCGCTCTGACGCCGGCCCCGACGGGACGCTGGTGGTCGGCAACCGTATCGAGGACATCGCCGCCCGCTCGGGCGGCTCGGGCCAGAACGGCAACGCCATCAACGTATTCCGTGCCCATGGCGTGTTCATCGGGCAGAACCGCATCAACGGCGCGGCCTTCTCGGCGGTGCGCGGCAATGCCGCTTCCGACCTGCAGGTGATCGGCAACGGCATTTCGGGCTGCGGCGAGGTCGCGATCTATGCCGAGTTCGGCTTCGAAGGCGCAGTGATTTCGCAGAACACCATCAATGGCGCGGCGCTCGGCGTCGTGGCCACCAACTTCAATGAAGGCGGCCGGATGGCGGTGGTGCAGGGCAACATCATCCGCCGTCTTGCGCCGAAGCGCCCGGAAGGCACCGACCCGAATGACAGCGCGGGGGTCGGCATCGGCGTCGAGGCCGACACCGCCGTCACCGGCAACGTGATCGAGGATGCGCCGACCGCCGGCATCATGCTCGGCTGGGGCCGCCACCTGCGCGACGTGACCGTCACCGGCAATGTCGTCCGCCGGGCAGGCGTCGGCGTTGCGGTTTCTGTTTCCGCCGGCGCGGGCGCGGCCGTGATCGCCGACAACCTGATCGCCGATGTCCGGTCCGGCGCCATCGTCGGCATGGAGCAGCACCGCCGCGTGACCGGCGACCTCGCGCGCGAGGGGGCAGGGCGCTATGCCCAGCTTGCGATCAGCGGCAACAGAGTGCGCTGATCGGCCCTGATTGCACCGCCGCGATGGCCATTCTCGGCCTCACAGCGGTCAAACTTCGGTCCGAAACGGGCGCTTCCATTTACCCGTTATGCGCGTCCGCATCCGGCTTCTGCTCACGCTTCTGTTGGTCCTGTTCGTCCTGCCGCTCGGCGCGCGGTCGGCGCTCTATGCGCTCGAGGAGCGGCCGGCAAGCTGGCGCACGGCCGACTGGTCGAGCGTTGGAATGCTGCCGGCGCCGTCCGCCCATCCGGAAGCGCGCGTGCTCGTGCTCTCCGGCCGCACCGGCGGATGGAAGGGCTTGGTGGCCGTGCATAGCTGGGTCGTCGTCAAACCGGCTTATGCGCGCGAATGGACCCGCTACGACGTCGTCGGCTGGGGCCGGCCGGTGCGCCGTAACGGCTGGGCCGCCGACGGCCGCTGGTATGGCGACATCCCGGCGGTGATTGCCGATGTCCGCGGGGCCGAAGCCGAGCGCCTGATCCCGAAGATCGCGACCGTCGTCGACAGCTACCGCTACGCCGATGCCGGCGACTACCGGATCTGGCCGGGCCCGAACAGTAACACCTTCATCGCGGCCGTGTTGCGCGCGGTGCCCGAACTCGGCGTGACGCTGCCGCCGACCGCAGTCGGGAAGGACTTTCGCGACCAGTTAGTCTATTTCGGGCCGACCGACAGCCGGACAGGGCTCGAATTCAGTCTTTTTGGCCTGTTTGGTATCAAATTGGCGTGGATTGAAGGATTTGAGATCAACGTGCTGGGTCTGGTCGCGGGATTCGATATCCGCCAGCCAGCGCTGAAGATTCCCGGATTCGGGCGTGTCGGCATCGGCTTCCCGCTCGCCACCGCCGCGCCGAAAGCGGGCGCGTAACATCGGCCCGGTTTATAGCCCCAGCAGCACGGACAGTTCTTCGACCGCCACCGCAGGCGAGAGGCTGCCCTCCGCCACGGCCGATTGCAGCGCCGGCAGACGCTTGCGCAAACGCGGGTCGGTTTGCAGGCGGTGGAGAAACCGCTGCTCGAGAAGCGTCCACATCCACTTCACCTGCTGCTCGCGGCGCCGCGCGGCGAATTCGCCGCTGGCGGTCATGCGCTCGCGGTGGCTGACGGCGTGTCGCCACAGATCGGCAATCCCGTCGCCGGTGAGCGCGGAATAGATCATCACCGGCGGCGTCCAGTTCGGCGAGCGCGGGGTCAGGATATGGAACGCCGCGCGATACTCCGTCGCCGCCGCTCTGGCGCGCGCAACATTGTCGCCGTCGGCCTTGTTGACGGCCAGCATGTCGGCGAGTTCGAGCACGCCCTTCTTGAGCCCCTGCAATTCGTCGCCGGCGCCCGGCAGCATCAGCACGAGGAAGAAGTCGGTCATGTCGCAGACGGCCGTCTCCGACTGCCCGACGCCGACCGTCTCGACCAAAATGACGTCGTAGCCGGCCGCCTCGCAAAGCAGCATGGTCTCGCGCGTCTTGGCGGCGACGCCGCCGAGCGTGCCGGCGGAAGGCGAGGGGCGGATGAAGGCGGAAGGGTCGTTGGCGAGGCGCGCCATCCGTGTTTTGTCGGCGAGGATCGAGCCGCCAGTGCGGGCTGAGGAGGGGTCGACCGTGAGCACAGCCACCTTGTGCCCTTCCGCCGTCAGGAAGCTCCCGAGCGCATCGATGGTGGTGGATTTCCCGACCCCCGGCATGCCGGTGATGCCGACGCGGATCGCCTCGCCGGTCAGGGGCAGCAGTTCCTGCACCAGCGTCCGCGCCCGCTCCTGATGGTCGGCGCGCCGGCTCTCGATCAGCGTGATGGCGCGCGCCAGCGCTGCACGGTCGCCCGCGCGGATGCGTTCGCTCAGGTCGTGAACGCTGTCGGGCGGCGTGGTGCTTGTGGCAACAGGCATGAGCGAGAAGTAAACGAACGGGGCCGGGACGTCACCTCATGCGGCCCCCGGGCGCTTGAACTTGCCCCCAACTCAGTGACCATAGGCGCGCCGCAATTGGTGGCAAGCATGCCGACAGTATCAAGAGTGATTGTCGAATATTGTAATTGGTTTGCCAGGTCCGCTCGTCGTCGACGCGGGCGCGGCTAAAGGTCTTCCATAAAATGATTTGGAAGCAGAGGGGAGTGCGTCTCGTGAACGGTTTGGTTCGAACGGGAGCCGCCTTTGGCGCCCTGATGTTTGCGGGCTGCCCGCTGCAGGCGTCCGATCTGGTATGGCAGGTCGAAAATCCGTTCCGGCTGTACAAGCAGGCCGGCGCCTTCGAAATGCACGAGCGCGCCTTTGCCGCCGTGCGCGGCAAGAGCGACGAAACGCCGTCCGACATCATCTGGCGCATGGAGCGCCACCTCAACGCGCCCGACTGCCGCGACCCGTCGACGCCGGCGACCTGCGCTGACACGGTGCGCAGCGCTGCCCGCTTCAACACCAGCCGGCTCGGATGGGCCGCACGCACGCTCGACCAGCTTTGCTATGACAGCAATTCGCGGCCGCGCCGATACCTGTCGTCCTGCGTCCGCAGCTACGGGCGGCGCGCCGAGAAGGAAGACTACATCGCGCCTGCTTCGCATGTGGTGAGCATCGGTCTTTCCGAACAGCATCGCGCGGCGGCGGCCGACGGCGATTGCGCGTGGTCCTGGCGGCCGCGTGCGGGCGCAGCCGAACCGACCACGAAGTCGCAGCCGTGCAAGCAGGATCTCGTGATCGACCGCGTGCCCTATTCGCAGGACCGCAGCAAATCCGGTGTTGCGGTCGAGGTTACCTTGCCGGGCGGAACCAAGCTGTCCGACGATGCTGTGGTTGTCGAGGATCTGCTGGTCGTCTCCCTCGGCGACTCCTTTGCGTCCGGCGAGAGCAATCCGGACCGGCCCATCACCTTCGGCAACCGCGAATACGTGTACGAGCCGATCCGCGAAGAGGTGGCGACCGCCGATGGTTCGTTCTCGGTCCAGTCTCGAAAGGACGAGATGCGGCTTGCGCCGGGCCAGAACCCGCGCGCATTGCCGCGCCGGCGCATGATCGACGAGGAAAAGTCCGAACAGTTCCACCGCGCTTCGCGGGAATTCACCAAGGCGTTCTACGAGCGCGCCGCGCGGTGGTTCAGCCCCGATTGCCACCGTTCGCAATATGGCTATCCGGTGCGGGTCGCGATGCAACTCGCGGTGGAAGATCGCCGGCGCGCGGTGACGCTGGTGCATCTCGCCTGCTCGGGCGCGCAGGTGACGGAAGGGCTTTTCGCCGCGCAGGATGCGCGCGAGGATTTCAGCAAGCCCAATTCATCGTCCGTCCCGGCGCAGTTCGACCAACTGACAGACCTGATTTGCCGTGACGGACCGAAAGGGCGGCGGACGGCTTCCTACACGCTGCCATTCTTCAAGTCCGGGCAGAAGCCGTCGGCACGCACCATCAGCAAGCAGTGGTGCGCGCCCGATCGGCGCAAGCGTGACATCGACCTCGTACTGCTCTCGATCGGCGGTAATGACATCGGCTTCAGCGCCATCGCCGCCTATGCGATGACCGAAAGCGCGGGCGACATCGCGCCGATCGCCGCTTGGATGGGCAGCCAGATCCGCTTTGGACCTGACGTCGCGCGCCAGTATCTCAATGTGCTCGACGAGCGCATGAAGGCGGTGAAGGATGCTTTGACCACAGGCTTCGGCGTGAAGCCGGAGAAGGTCGTGCAGACCTCCTACGAGCCGATCCAATTCGATGAGACCGGCGCCTTGTGCGGTGCGCGGCCGACGCTCGGCCTGGACGTGCATCCGAACCTCAAGATGTCGCAGAAGCGGCTGGCCGAGAGCGGTCAGTTTCTGGATCAACTGGTGCAGCGCCTGCAATGCATGTCGCAGCGTGGCGCCGGCTGTCCGGCGAACCTCGCGACGGGCGCCGGAACCGGTTTCACGCTGGTGACGGATCATCATGCCGCGTTCCGCCGGCGCGGCATCTGTGCGCGCGATCCGAAGCGGCCGGAGGCGGACGGCAGGGCGATGGCGATGCCGCGCTTCAACCCGCTGAAGTCGGAGTTCCTGCCTTATCACCCGGCCTATTACACGCCGTACGGTCCGCGCTGGCGACTGTTCCGGACGCCGAACGACGCCTTCCTGACGGCGAACACCCATTACGAGAAGGTGCACCTGTTCGACATCCTGCAGCCCGTCTATGCGGCACTGTTCAGCGGCGCGATCCATCCGACGGCCGAGGGACACGCCATCGTGGCGGATCACGTGATGCCGCATGCGCGGCGTGTCGTGAGCGGGGCGCCGCGTGTGCAAGCGGAAGTGGGCACACGGCTACAGTGAATTGCGGCACGGAGCGCGGCCGGCTCGCCCTCTGTCGCCGCGCTCCTAAGTTTGCCATATACTAGCCCTGCACGAACCTGAGGCAGAGCATGAACGTCGCCCTTTCGCCGACCGACGAACTGCCGCCGCACAAGACGTTCACGGTGGAGGACGTCCTGCGCATGGTCGATGCGGGCATCCTGCGCGAGAACGACAATGTCGAGCTTATCGAGGGGGAGCTCGTGATGATGGCGGCCAAGTACATTCCGCACGAACGGATCAAGCTCGCGCTCATGACTGCCTTCGTGCGCGCCGTCGACGACAACCTCTATGTTGCTGTGGAAAGTTCCTTACAGCTTTCCGACGACACCATCGTCGAGCCGGATCTGGCGATTGTTCCCCGCTCGCTTTTCAGCAGCACCGAAAGGCTTGCCCAGCCGAAGCCACAAGACTTGCTGCTGGTAATCGAGGTCGCCACCTCCAGCATGGCCTATGATCGCCGCACCAAGGCGCGCGTGTACGCTCGCCATGGCGTCCAGGAATATTGGGTCATCGACGCCAACGAGAGGATCACCTGGGTTCACCCGGCCTCTTCTGCGGATGGCTGGTCGTCGGTCGTGGAGCGCAGTCCGGATGAGACGCTGGCAACGCCGGCCGTGCCGGGCTTCGCGGTGCGGCTTGCGGATATCGCGTGAGGCCTAGCGCTTTTACTCCGCCGCCGCGCGCTCGTGCCCCAGGCGCTGGTTGAGCTTGCGCAGCAGTTCCTCGGCCGCTTCCGCAATCACTGTGCCCGGCGGGAATATCGCTTCGGCGCCGGCAGCGAGCAACGCGTCGTAGTCCTGCGGCGGCACCACGCCGCCGATCACCACCATGATGTCCTCGCGGCCCTGGCGCTTCAACTCGGCGCGCAGTTCCGGCACCGCGGTCAGATGCGCCGCCGCGAGTGAGGAGACGCCGACGACGTGGACGTCGTTCTCGACCGCCTGCCGCGCGGCTTCGGCCGAGGTCGCGAACAGGGGGCCGATGTCGACGTCGAAGCCGAGGTCGGCGAAGGCGGATGCGATCACTTTCTGGCCGCGGTCGTGGCCGTCCTGTCCGATCTTGGCGACAAGAATGCGCGGCCGGCGGCCCTCGTCGTTCTCGAACTGCTGCACCAGTTCCTGCACGCGCGCGACATGGTTCGACATGCCTGCGGCCTCCCGTCTGTAGACGCCTGAGATCGCCTTGATCTCGGCCCGGTGGCGATCGAAGACCTTTTCGAGCGCCAGCGAAATCTCGCCGACCGTCGCCTTGGCGCGGGCCGCTTCGACTGCGAGCGCGAGCAGGTTTGCGCCGCCCGCGGCGCCTTCGGTCAGCGCGGCGAGCGCTGCGGCAACGGTGGCCTCGTTGCGTTCCACGCGGAGCCGTTGGAGCTTGGAAATCTGCGCGTTGCGGACGGCGGAATTGTCGACCTTGAGCACCTCGACGGCTGCCTCGCTCTCCGGCCGGTACTTGTTGACGCCGATCACCGACTGCGCCCCGGCGTCGATGCGCGCCTGCGTCTTGGCGGCGGCCTCTTCGATCCGCAGTTTCGGCAAGCCCGACTCGAGCGCCTTCGCCATGCCGCCGAGCGTTTCGATTTCCTCGATATGCGTCCAGGCACGCTGCGCCAGATCGTGCGTCAACCGCTCGACGAAGAACGAGCCGCCCCACGGGTCAATGGTGCGGGTCGTGCCGCTCTCCTGCTGAAGGAAAAGTTGCGTGTTACGGGCGATGCGGGCGGAGAAATCGGTCGGCAGCGCCAATGCCTCGTCGAGCGAGTTGGTGTGCAGCGACTGCGTGTGTCCCTGCGTCGCCGCCATCGCCTCGATGCAGGTGCGGATCACATTGTTGAACACATCCTGCGCCGTCAGCGACCAGCCCGAGGTCTGCGTATGCGCACGCAGTGACAGCGCGCGCGGGTCCTGCGGATCAAACGGCTTCATCAGCTTCGCCCACAGCATGCGGGCGGCGCGCTGCTTGGCGACCTCCATGAAGAAGTTCATGCCCGACGCCCAGAAGAACGACAGTCGCGGCGCGAAGCGGTCGATCGAGAGGCCCGCCGCAATACCCGCGCGGACATATTCGAGGCCGTCGGCGAGCGTGTAGGCGAGCTCGAGGTCGGCCGTCGCTCCGGCCTCCTGCATGTGATAGCCGGAGATCGAGATCGAGTTGAACTTCGGCATCTTCGTGCTCGTGTAGGCGAAGATGTCGGAGATGATGCGCAACGAGGGCCGGGGCGGATAGATGTAGGTGTTGCGCACCATGAATTCTTTGAGGATGTCGTTCTGGATCGTACCGCCGAGCTTTTCCGGCGGCACGCCCTGTTCCTCCGCCGCCACGATGTAGAGCGCCATCACCGGCAGCACGGCGCCGTTCATGGTCATCGACACGGTCATCTGGTCGAGCGGGATGCCCGAAAACAGCGTGCGCATGTCGTAGATCGAGTCGATCGCGACACCGGCCATGCCAACGTCGCCGGAGACGCGCGGATGGTCGGAGTCGTAGCCGCGATGGGTCGCGAGATCGAAGGCGATCGAGAGGCCCTTCTGCCCGGCCGCGAGGTTGCGGCGGTAGAAGGCGTTGGAGTCTTCCGCCGTCGAGAAGCCGGCATATTGCCGGACCGTCCACGGCTGCGTGACATACATCGTGGGGTAGGGGCCGCGCAGGTAGGGCGCGATGCCGGGATATGTCTCGAGGAAATCGAGCCCGGCGACATCCTCCGGCCCGTAGGCCGATTTGGCGGGAATGCCTTCCGGCGTGAGCCAGGGAGCAACCGTCGCCGGCCGTGACATGGCTGTCCCGGCGAAGTCGACGGTCGTGAAATCCGGGATATGTCCCATAGCGTTCCGCTCTGCGTTCACCCTGACAATAGCGCCCACGCCCGCAATATATAAGGTGCCGAGGCTGCAGTATGCCACAGATCGGCCGGCGGGCCGCCGCTTTCCGGCGGTACTCGGTGATTCTCGCCTGCGTTCTCCCCTTTCAGATCACCTATTCCCGTGCTCCAGCATGTCCGTCCGCCGCGCTTGAGCGCTGCCGCAAACTGGGCGCCGCTCGCCCGCTTCATCGCCGCCGAGGACCGTCTCGCCCGCCGGGCCGCGCAGGGACGGTTCAGCGCATTCTTTTATGAGTTTTGCCGCTTCGGGGTGAAGCAGGCCTGGGCCTGCCTGTTCGGCGGCGCCATGGTGGCCCTGATCATCGCAACGCACCTCTGGTATCCGCGCGGCGCGGCGCTGGCGCGTTACGATTTCCTGTTTCTCGCGGCGCTGGCGATCCAGGTCGCGATGCTGGCCTTCCGCCTCGAGACCTGGGAGGAGGCCAAGGTCATCCTGCTTTTCCATGTCGTCGGCACGATCATGGAGATCTTCAAGACCAGCGTCGGATCGTGGATCTATCCGGAACCGGCATTCTTTCGCATCGGCGGCGTGCCGCTGTTCTCCGGCTTCATGTATGCCGCGATCGGCAGCTACATGGCCCGGGCGTGGCGGCTGTTCGATTTCCGGTTCACGCGTCATCCTCCGCTATGGACGCTGTTCGTGCTCGCAGGTGCGATCTACGTCAATTTCTACAGCCATCATTACACGGTCGATGTGCGCTACGCGTTGTTTGCTTTCGCAGTTCTTCTGTTCAGCCGCACCGTGATCCACTACCGCGTATGGGAGGAGTATCGGCAGATGCCGCTGCTGCTCGCATGCTTCCTCACCGCATTGTTCGTCTGGATCGCGGAGAATATCGGAACCGTGACCAGGACATGGACCTATCCGCACCAGACCGCGGGGTGGTCGATGGTGTCGCTCGGCAAGCTGGGGTCGTGGTTTCTGTTGCTGTTCCTGAGCTACGCGCTGGTCGCCATCGTCAACCGCCCGAGAGCGTTCGCCGGTGGCGATTCAGATACGGCGTCGGCTCACGCGGACCTGAGCAAGGCGTGCGCTTCTGCGAGCAACCCCAGCGCGTCGCATCCGGCGTCAATGAACGAGCCGACGCCAGCGGCTTTCAAGGCGGCTTCCAGTTCGCCGGGGCGTCCTGCAAGGTAGATATGACGGGCGCCGGCTGATCTCAGTGTCTCTGTCGCGGCCACGGCCTCCGCTGCATAGACCGCATCGGACGAGCAGAGGCAGGCGAGGGCCGCGCCCGACGCGCTGAAGGCGCTGGCAAGGTCGGATGACTCAACCTGCACGGTCTCGATCCCGCCGGCTTCGAAGAAGTTCTTGGCGAAGGTTGCGCGCGCCAGGAAGTCTGCGGGCTTGCCGAGGTTTGCGAGGAACACGCGTGGGCGCGCGCCTGTCTCCGCCAGCATGCGGTCGGAAGCGTCGCGCAGCGCCTCGAACGGCTCTGCAAGCCGCATCGAACTGAGCGCGGGAAAGGTGACGGCCGGCGCCGACGGAGGAAGCTGGACCGGCATGGCGTCAAGCACCGTGACCGGCGCTTCCGAGAGCAGCGGAAATTCACTGGTGCCGGTAAGCGCATCGCGCCGGTGCGCGACCGCCTTCTCCCGCTCGGCACGGACACGCGCGACCTTCTCCTGGAGAAGGCCGCGGCCGAGCGCCGCTGCAATACCGCCTGCGGCCTCAATCTCCTGGAACAGCGTCCACGCGGCCCCGCAAAGCTGGTCGGTGAGGCTCTCTATCGCGCCCGAACCGGCAGAGGGATCGGCGACCTTCGCGAGATGAGACTCCTCGGCGAGGATGAGTTGCGTATTGCGCGCGACACGGCGGGCGAGGCGATCGGGCAGGCCGAGTGCTGTAGTGAACGGCAGCACGGTGATCGCATTCGCACCGCCGACGGCGGCCGCGAACGTCGCCACTGTCGTGCGCAGCATGTTCACGTAAGGATCGCGCCGTGTCATCATCCGCCACGCCGTCTCGGCGCTGACGAACAGCGGCGCCGGCGTAAGGCCGCACGCCTCTTCGACGCGCGCCCACAGCTTGCGGATGGCGCGGAACTTCGCGGTGGTGAGGAACTGGTCGGCGTCCGCGGCAAGCCGCACATAGAGCATCCGCCGGGCGGCATCGAGCGCCATGCCGTCCGCATCGAGCGCGCGCAGATAGGCAGTCGCGACAGCGAGGACAAACGCAAGCTCCTGCGCTTCCGCGCCGCCGGCCGCATGCACCACGCGGCCGTCCGCGCAAACGAAGGGGCCGCGCAGTCCCTGTTCGCTCAGGCGGCGCAGCGTTTTCGCAAAACCGGGCGCAAGCGCTTCCCATGGCTGCGATAGCGTGCCCGAGAGCGCGGCGGCGCCGAGCGGGTCGAAGCCGAAGCGGATGTCAGCCGCTTCGGGCGCAACGCCGCGCGCAGCGACGAGTTTCGCGAGCGCCAGCGCCGCTCCTTCGGCGGGTGGCGATAGGTCGAGGTCGATCGAAGCGCCATCGAGATAGACGCCGGCGAGCGCGCGCTCGAGGGCCTCGGCCGTCGGCGGCAGGCCGTAGCCATAGGCCCCGATGGATCCCGCGAACACGAGCGAGAGCCCCGTCGCACCGCTTTCGAGGTCGTGCAGCGCTTCGGCGTTGGCGGTGGCCGGGTCCGGATGGTCCACGCGCTGCAACACCTGCCAGGTGGTGGCGGGCGCGCGGCCGACGATCGGCTGGGCATTGCCCGATCGTTCGTAGAGGGGGGCAATCGCGAGCCCGTCATAGCTGCGGCTGGTCAGCTTCTCGAACGGGCGGCCCTTCAGCACGGCCTCGACCAGCGCCAGCCATCGGTCGCGCGTCGCGGCCGGAAACTCCGCAGCGAGGGGCAAGATGTCTCGGCTGTCGTCGGTCATGTCGTGCGGCCTCAACAATGCGGCTTCGCCGTCGCATTTGAGACCCACAATGCCCACCCAAAGGGCGACCCTGTCAACCGCTCTGCCGCGTGCTCCGCGCCGACCTTCAGGGAAGCCGCTCGATGCCGCTGGCGTCGAGGCGGGTCAGCGCCTCGGCGATCGGAATACCGCTCACCACGAGCATGGGCCTTATCTCGGCGAGCGGCACCAGCACGAAAGCGCGTTCGAGCAGGTGGGGGTGCGGGAGCTTGAGCGAAAGCTCGTCCAGGACGAGATCGTCGTAGGTCAGAATGTCGATGTCGAGCGGGCGCGGTCCCCAGGGGATTTCGCTCGCACGGTTGCGGCCGAACTTCATCTCGGTCGCGAGCGCGTGCTCCAGCAGGGCGCGCGGCGGAAGCCCGGTTTCGACGGCGATGCAGAGATTGATGAAGGGCGGTTGCGCCGTGATGCCCCAGGGAGGCGTGCGGTAGTCAGACGATCGGGCGGTGAGGCGCACGCGCGCGCCGTCGCAGAACGCCTCGACCGCCTTGTGCAGCGTCGCGCGGGCGTCGCCGAGATTGGCGCCGAAGCCGAGCAGCGCCTCGCTCATGGACGCTGACGGACGATCGTGACGCCGACATCGGCGAACACGGCCGCGATCGGCGCATGCGGCTTGTGGACGGTGATGGTCAGCCGCTCGATCCGCGCGAATGCCGAGAGCAGGGCATCGGCCACCGCACCGGCCGCGGCTTCGACCAGCCGAAAGCGCCGTGCGCGAAAAGCCTCGCTCGTCACGGTGATGATGTCGGCATAGGAGATCGTATCGACCAGCTTGTCGGAATGCGCCGCCGCGGACAGGTCGATTTCGATCAGGAGGTCCACCAGGAATTGCTGGCCGATGCGGCCTTCGTCGTCGCCGACGCCATGGTGAGCGTGCAGGACGAGTCCGTTTACGAAGATGCGGTCGTTCATCTGAGTTGTTCCAACGCCTGAGCGATACGAAGTGCCTGCACGGTCTCGGCAACATCGTGGACACGCACGATGGCGGCGCCCCCACGCACGGCCTCGAGGTTCGCAGCGATGGAACCGCCGAGCCTCTGGTCCGGTTCCGAGGGCGATACCGAAGCGATGAAGCGCTTGCGCGACAGGCCGATCAGCAGCGGCAGGCCGAATGTCTTGAAGCGATCGAGCCGGGCGATCACCGCCAGGCTTTGTTCCGGCGTCTTGCCGAAGCCGATGCCGGGGTCGAGCACGATCCGCTCGCGCCGGATGCCGGCGCGGTCTGCGATGTCGAGCGAGCGCGCAAAGAAGGCCTCGATGTCTGCAAAGATGTCGATCGCGGGGTCGGCGCTCGTTCGGTTGTGCATCAGGATGAGGCCGGCATCCTTCTCGGCGACCACCCCGGCCATCTCGGGGTCACGTTGCAGGCCCCACACGTCATTGACGATCGCGGCCCCGGCCTCGACGGCCCGCCTTGCGACCGAGGCCTTCATCGTATCAACCGAAACGGGCAGGCCGAGCGTTGCTACCCGTGCGATCAGATCACCGATCCGCGCCCATTCCTCTTCCGCCGAAACCGGCACGGAGCCGTAAGGCCGCGTCGACTCGCCGCCGATGTCGAGGATGTCCGCACCGGCCGCGGCCATGCGCTCGGCCTGCGCCAGTGCTGCTTCGGGAGCCTGGAATTGTCCGCCGTCCGAAAAGGAGTCGGGCGTCACGTTGAGGATGCCCATGACCAGCGGGCGCCCGGCCTGCAGCAGCAGCGTCAGGGGATGAAGGCTGTTCGTGTCGGAAGCCGTCGGCATACAGGGACGCTATGCTTGGAAAGCCGGCGCGAGGCGCCGCGATTCCCGCTACAAACAACGTCCGCGCGCGATACTCAATAGCTGATCTTGACGTCGAGGGACCGGGCTTCCTCGATCCACCGCTCGACGGCCTTTTCCGACGGCAGGAACTTCACCAGCTTGCGCTCGGCGTTTGCCTTGCGCATCGCCTCGAAAAGGCGCTTGGCGTTGCGATGTTTCAGTTCCCGCACCGTGTCGACGCCGGCCGCGCGGACCAGGGCGGCGTAATCCTTGCCGAGGCCCTTGATGCGCAGACGGTCAGCCATATTGGCGCAGCGGAGGAGGAATTGCTCGTCGAGGCCGGTCCGGGTCGCGAGCGCCCGGCGGCCCTTGCTGTCCTTGGCGGCTTCGAGAAGCGCAGAGGTGGTGCGGATGCCGACTTTCCTGAACACTTGCAGTGTTTCGTCGTCAATTCCGTCGATGTCCCGGATGGGATACGACATGCAGGGCCTCCTGCCATGTTTTCGCCAGGGACGCAGGCGTGCGCGAATGCGCAGAACTGAAGGTGAAGAAAGGTCAGAGGATCTGGTCGAGACCCGGAATGCCGTCGAGGATCTCTTCGACAGCGTCTTCGCCGACCGTCTCGCGCGCATAGCCGACCAGTTCGCGCGTCACTGTCTGCATCTGGCCCATGCCGATGCCGACGCCCATCAGGCTGTTGGCGACACCCATGAGGCCGCCCATGCCGCCGAAGAAGCCGCTGCCTCCTGCCGCCTGCATGGCTGCGATCGCATCGCTCGCGCCCGGCAGCTTGTCGATAAGCGCCTGCACCTGATCCTGCGGTCCTTCCTTTTGAAGGAAGTCCAGGATTATCGCGATCGCTTTCTCGGCCTGCGGGTGACTTATGCCCGTCTTGGCCATCAGCCGTTCGATCAGTTCATTCATGACGCCCCCCGGCGCGCTTTTTTGTCGACGCTCATTGGTTCATACAAAGCATCGCTGGCCGTCAAAGACAAGCGTGCATGACGCGGCCACGGACACGATCTCTTTCGGTGTGTGGCGCGTGCGCTATGCCAAACCGGCCGAAGCGGGAGGCTGGAAAGGCTCCAGTCATGCGCTATAAGTCGTTCATGTGCCGTGCCGCCTGATGCGGCCCGCCGAGGGAACCACAGCATGTCCAACCTCGATCAGGATGGAAAGATTTTCGTCGGGCAAAGTGTGAAGCCGGAATATCTCACTCTGCGCTTCGGCAACCGGCATGGTCTCGTCACCGGCGCCACGGGCACCGGCAAGACGGTGACGCTGCAAGTTCTGGCGGAAGGCTTTTCGCGCGCCGGCGTTCCGGTCTTCGCCGCGGACATCAAGGGCGACCTGTCCGGAATTGCAGCGGTCGGCGAATCCAAGGATGTCTTCGTCAAGCGCGCCAAGGAGGTCGGGATCGAGTACCAGCCCGACGAGTTCCCGGTGGTGTTCTGGGATCTGTTCGGAGAGCAGGGGCATCCGATACGTGCGACGGCCGCCGAGATGGGCCCGCTATTGCTGTCGCGCCTTCTTGACCTGAACGAAACGCAGGAAGGCATTCTCAACATCATGTTCCGCGCGGCCGACGAGCAGGGCCTGCCTCTCCTCGACCTCAAGGATCTCCGCTCCATGCTGGCGTGGGTGGGCGAGAACGCCAAGCAACTCGCCAGCACCTACGGCAATGTCACGCGGCCTTCGGTGGGGGCGATCCAGCGTCAGCTTCTGGTGCTAGAGAACCAGCGCGGCGACCAGTTCTTCGGCGAGCCCGCTCTCAAGCTTCAGGACTTCATGCGGACCGACCGCGACGGCCGCGGCTACGTGAACATTCTCGCCGCCGACAAGCTGATGGAGAATCCGCGTCTCTACGCCACCTTCCTGCTGTGGCTGCTCTCGGAACTGTTCGAGGAACTGCCGGAGGTCGGCGATGTCGACAAGCCGAAGCTGGTGTTCTTCTTCGACGAGGCGCACCTTTTGTTCGACGACGCGCCGAAAGCACTGGTCGACAAGATCGAGCAGGTGGTCAGGCTCATCCGTTCGAAGGGCGTCGGCGTCTATTTCGTCACGCAGAACCCGCTCGACGTGCCCGACAAGGTGCTGGCTCAGCTCGGAAACCGCGTGCAGCATGCGCTCCGTGCCTTCACGCCACGCGACCAGCGCGCCGTGAAGGCAGCCGCGGAGACGTTCCGCGCCAACCCGAAGATCGACACCGCGAAGGCGATCACCGAACTCGGAAAAGGCGAAGCACTCGTCTCGTTCCTCGAGGGGAACGGCGTCCCGTCGATGGTCGAGCGCACCCTGATCTGTCCTCCGACCGCGCGGGTCGGCACGATCACGCCGGACGAACGGCGCGCGATCATCGCAAGGAGCCCGGTAAAGGGACGCTACGATCAGGCGATCGACTCGGAGTCCGCATTCGAGATGCTGCAGAAGCGCCTTGCCGAGACCGCGCAGCAGGGACCGCCGGCCGGAACCGCGGAAGCGGGGCAGGCGGGGGGACTCCTCGGTGGCCTTGGGTCGGTCCTCAGCACTATTTTCGGCACCAATCGCAAGCGCGGAGAGCGCCTGACGACGAGCCAGACCATCGCGCGCGAGGTGACACGCACGGTGACCGGCCGCGTTGCGGGACAGATCGCTGCCGACATCGGAAAGCAGGTCGGCGGCTCGGTCGGAAGTTCCGTCGGCCGTGCGATCATCCGCGGTGCGCTCGGCGGAATCTTACGGCGCTGACCGCGTTCGGCCGGGGGGCGACGGAATTCACTTCGCATCGATGGAGCTTGCATGACTGCCGCGGCCCTGCCTCAAGTTCTCGACCGCATCGACGCCGATCTCGACGCAAGCCTCGAGCGGTTGTTCGCGTTCTTGCGCATCGCGTCGGTCTCGACCGATCCCGCCTATGCCGCGCATTGCCGCGAGGCGGCTGAGTTCCTCGCGCGCGATCTCGCGACGATCGGCTTCGAGAGCGCGGTGCGCCCGACGCCCGGTCATCCGGTCGTGGTCGCCAATGGCGCCGCGGCGGCGGGCCCGTCGGTCCTGTTCTACGGGCATTACGATGTGCAACCGGTCGATCCGCTCGACCTCTGGGAGACGCCGCCGTTTGAACCGCGGCTCGCGGTCCGCGACGGCCGCAAGGTCATCCACGGCCGCGGCGCCTGCGACGACAAGGGGCAGTTGATGACCTTCGTCGAAGCCTGCCGCGCATGGAAGGCGGTGACGGGCTCGCTGCCGCTGCCGGTCACCATGATGATCGAAGGCGAGGAGGAATGCGGGTCGGTCAACTTGTACGCGTTCGTCAAGGAGAATGCCGACGAGTTTCGCCGCGATCTCGCGCTGGTCTGCGACACCGGCATGTGGGACCGCGCGACGCCCGCGGTCACCACGTCGCTACGCGGCCTCGTCTATGAAGAAGTGCGCGTGCGCTGCGCGGACCGCGACCTCCATTCCGGCCTGTTCGGCGGCGCTGCCGCCAATCCGATACGTGTGCTCGCCAGGATCATCGCCGACCTGCACGATGCCGATGGGCGGGTGACGGTGCCCGGCTTCTACGATGGCGTGCATGAACTGCCTGCGGACATCAAGGCGGACCTCGACGCGCTGAACCTGAAACCGGAGGACTTTCTCGGCGGCGTCGGCCTGCGCGTGCCGGCGGGCGAGAAGGGGCGCAGCCTCATCGAGCAGATTTCGACGCGGCCGACCTGCGACGCCAACGGCATCACCGGCGGCTATACCGGTGAGGGCGCGAAGACCGTGATCGCGTCCGAGGCCTCGGCGAAGATTTCATTTCGGCTGGTCGGCGATCAGGATCCCGACAAGATACGCGAGGCTTTCCGCGCCTTCGTGCGTGCACGGCTGCCGGCGGATGCGAGCGTGAGCTTCACCAATTTCGGCAGCAGTCCCGCGCTGCAGCTTCCCTACGACAACCCCTGGCTCGTCAAGGCACGCGAGGCGCTCGGTGCGGAATGGGGACGCAAGGCAGTGACGATCGGCTCCGGCGGATCGATCCCGATCGTCGGCGATTTCAAGCGCGTGCTCGGTATGGACTCGCTCATGGTCGGGTTTGGGCTTGACGACGACCGCGTGCATTCGCCCAACGAGAAATACGACCTCGCATCGTTCCACCACGGCATTCGCAGCTGGGCACGCATCATCGCGGCGCTGGCGTCGTAGGGAAGCCGCCCTTGGTCGGTCATTCCGCTTCGATGCGACGTCCGACAATGGTGTTTATGCTTCAACGCCCGCGTTATCGCGGAGCGACTGACGCGGGCGTTGAAGCATGAGGTCGGGGACGGCATGGCGCGGCGAACCGCCGCGTCAGCCCGCTTCAACGGGGTCTCACTTGCCTGCTTTAGGAATCTTGTGCTTCTCGACGATCCCGGTCCAGCGAGCGACTTCTTTTTTAAGAAGCTCCATCGTCGCCTCGGGTGTCTGGGATTGGACCGGATAGGTTTCGACGCCCGTCTTTGCGAAGCGGTCGAGGACCTTCTCCTCCTTGAGCGCCACCTGCAGGGCCGCGGTCAATTTGGCGAGCACTTCCTTCGGCGTTCCCGCCGGCGCATAGAGCGCGTGCGAACTGATGAACTCGAGATGGGGATAGCCAGCTTCCACCATCGTCGACAGTTCGGGCATCAGGCTGAATCGGTCCCGCGAGGTGATTGCAAAGGCCTTCATCTTGCCTGAACGCACATGGACGGCGGCGTTCAGGGACGAGCACATCAGATCGACCTGGCTTCCCATCAGGTCGGTCATGGCAAGGCCGATGCCGCGGTACGGAATCTGGGTGTTCTCCACGCCGACCGCCTCGACAAACAGTTGCCCGCACATGTGCGCGTGGCTACCGACGCCGGCATGGGCCACTTTGACCACGCGCCCGGGCGCCTTCATCCACTTGATGAGTTCCTGAAGATTGCTTGCCGGCAGGTCCGGGCGTCCCAGCAGCAGAATGGGTGCGCGGTTGATCAGGCCGATGCCGGCAAGATCGCGCGTCGCGTCGTAGGGCAGGCCGTTGTAGACGGCCGCACCGATCGGCAACCCGACCTGGTGGATCATGATGGTGTAGCCGTCAGGATTCGCCTTTGCGAGCTTGGCGGTGCCGATCGTTCCGCCGGCGCCGCCGACGTTCTCGATCACGACCGGCCTTCCCAGATACTGCGACATCGGTTCGGCGAGCAGGCGCCCGTAAATGTCGGTCGGCCCGCCCGCCGCATAGGGAACCACCATGGTGATAGGCCGTGTCGGATAGTCGGTCTGCGCCGAAACCGGCGCGCTGGAAGCGACGACCGCCGCACCCACGGAAAATGACAGGGCCGTCAAAAACTTTCTCATCGGTCTTCTCCCTGGAGCCTCCCGGCGGAAGCTCCTGATTGCGAACCCGCAAGACTGTGAGCCTGCTGGTTCCGGATCTTGTTGAGTTCAGATCGCCGGCCCGACCACGGAACGCGCGGGCAGATGAACGCGGGCGTTCACGCTGCCCTCAACGCGCGCAAAGTCCCGGTCTGCCGACCGGCCAACACAGAAGGCTGGGAATGCAGCCGCGTGAGCACGCGACTTTGGAACGCTCCGTTACCCCCGGCGATCACTCAGTGTCGACAAGAAATCGATATTTTTTGATTATGTCAATAAATTTGGATCATACGTCAAAATATTCAAAATCGTTGACTGTGTGATGTATGATCGATAATTCTCGAAGGGCGGGCGAACGAGCCAGAATGCCGCAATCCCCCCGCCTGAGAGCATGGTGAGAGATTCATGGACCTTGGTCTTTCCGGACGGAAAGCGATCCTGTGTGCGTCGTCGCGCGGGTTGGGCTACGCATGCGCGCTGTCGCTGGCACGCGAGGGCTGCGATGTCGTCATCAACGGCCTGACGGCCGAACGGCTCGACAAGGCCGCGCAGGCCATTCGGGCGGAGACGGGCGTGTCGGTCACCCCTGTCGTCGCCGACATCACCACCGACGAGGGACGTGATCGTCTCGTCGCTGCCTGTCCTGACGCCGACATTCTCGTCAACAACAATGCCGGCCCGCCGCCGGGCAAGCTCGCTGACTGGGGACACGCCGACTGGCTTGCCGCCCTCGAGGCCAACATGCTGGCGCCGATTTTCATGATCAAGGCGCTGATACCCGGCATGCGCGAGCGCAAGTTCGGGCGGATCGTGAACATCACGTCGGCGATGGTGAAGACGCCGCGGCCGGCGCTGGGGCTTTCGACATCCGCGCGGGCCGGCCTGACGGCCTTGTGCAAGTCGCTCTCGCGCGAAGTCGCCGCCGACAATGTGACCATCAACAATCTGCTGCCCGAGCGCATCGACACGGATCGCCAGGTCTTCATGGCCCAGCGGATGGCGAAACTCGAAGGCATTTCCTACGAGCAGGCGCGCGTCCGCATCACCGAAACCATCCCGGCCAAGCGGTTCGGTCTGCCGAAGGAATTCGGCGACACCTGCGCCTTCCTGTGCAGCGCGCAGGCCGGCTTCATGTCCGGCCAGAACGTGCAACTCGACGGCGGCGCGTATAGCGGACTCGTCTGATCCAGACGTGTGATCAAGACCTGCGGCGGCGCGCTGCCGGAGTCCGGGGCGCTGTCTCATCGCGGGATTCCGTTGCGGGATCCCGGCTGCATTCACCAGGAAAAGGAGCGCTCACATGCGCATCGTGGAAATTCGCGAGAAGGCGATCCGGCAGAAGCGGACGGTCCGCAACGCCGTCGGCAACTTCAGCGATCTCACAACGTCAATCGTCGCCGTCATCACCGATGTCGTGCGCAACGGTCGCCCGGTCATCGGATACGCCTTCAATTCGGTCGGACGCCATGCCTGCGGGCTGCCGATGCGGGAGCGCTTCATTCCGCGCCTGCTGGAGGCCCCTGAGGAGGACGTGACGCTCGACCCCAAGGCGTTCGATCCCGAGAAGGTCCTCGAGACCATGATCGGCGGCGAGAAGATGGGGGGCGATGCCGAACGCTCGATCCCCGTCGGCGCGATCGAATGCGCGGTCTGGGATGCGGTCGGAAAGATCGCCGACGAGCCGGTCTACAAGCTGATCGCCGACCACTATCGCGGCGGCGAGTACGACAAGAAGGTGTTCTGCTACATCGGCGGTGGCTGGTACACGCGCGATGGCGGCATCCCCGAACTGATCGCCGAGATGCAAAGCCATCTCGACACCGGCTATACCCTGCTCAAGACCAAGGTCGGCGGCCTGCCGATCGATCAGGACAAGGCGCGCGTCGAGGCCATCATCGAATTGGTGGGTGGCGACGCCAGCCGTGTCGCCGTCGATGCCAATGGCGGTATCGGGGACGACAGGCGGCCGGGATATGCCGAGGCGTTTGGTCCGCTCGGCCTGCGCTGGTTCGAGGAGCCCGCACATCCGATCGACTTTTACGCTAATGCGCAATTCGTCGCCGCCTACAAGTCGCCCGTGGCGACGGGTGAGAACCTGTTCTCCATCCAGGACGTCCGCAATCTCCTGCGTTATGGCGGCATGCGGCCCGGCGTCGACGTGCTCCAGACGGACATTCCGCAATGCTATGGCATCGCGATGGCGGCGCGTATCCAGAAGATGATCGGCGAGTTCGGCTGGTCGTCCCGCTCGGTCGTCCCCCATGGCGGCCACATGCTCAGCCTCAATGCCGCAGCGGGGCTCGGGCTTGGAATGTGTGAAGCCTATCGCGGCGGATTCGGTCCGTTCTCCGGCTATGCCGACGACCTGAAGGTCGAGGACGGATGGCTGACCGTCGGCGACTGGGCCGGCATGGGCTTCGAGCGCCAGAACGTCCTGTACGGAATGATGAAAGAGGTCGCCGAGTAACGCGGCTGCCGGATTCGCGGGGATGCCGGCCGCTCCGGCTCCCGCACGCTGCAACAGACCTTGAGGATTTCTTCGCATGAAGAACATGCCGATCTATCAAGCCCTGGCGGAAGCCTTCGTCGCCGAGGGCACGCGCGCTCAGTTCACACTGATGGGCGACGGAAACATGCACTGGGCGACCGCCCTGAAGAATATCGACGGCGTTGAATCCTATTACGCGCGACATGAACATTGCGCCTGCGCCATGGCGATGGGCTATCACAGCGCGACCGGCAAGGTGGGCGTTGCGTCGGTGACCTGCGGACCCGGGTTCACGCAATTGATGACGGCGCTGACCGTCGCCGCGCGCGTTCGCATTCCGCTCGTCGTGTTCGCCGGCGAGGTGCCGATCCATGCGAAGTGGTACGGCCAGACGATAGAGCAGGCGCCACTCGCCACCGCTACGGGCGGGCACTACATCGCCGCCCACAGCCCCCAGCGCATGTACCAGTATGTGCGGGAGGCGTTCTATGTCGCGCAGCATGAACGCCGGCCGGTCGTGCTGGGCGTGCCCTACGATCTGCAGAGGCAGCCGCTGCCGGAACTCGGCCCCTATCAGGATTCATCCGCATTGCTGCCGAAGCCTTTGCCGACACCGCCCAATCCGGAGCAGGTCGCGCTTGTCGCGGAGAAGCTTGCCGCATCGCAATGTCCTGTCGTCCTCGCCGGACGCGGCGTTTTACGTGCGGGCGCGGCAGAGGCCGTGGAGAAACTCGCCGACGTCTCCGGCGCGCTGCTCGCAACGACGCTGCCGGCGCGCGGACTTTTCGATCATCACCCGTTCGGGCTCGGTATCTCGGGTGGCTATGCCCGCAAGGTCGCAAGCGAGATGGGAGCGAAAGCCGATCTGGTGCTTGCCATCGGCGCCAGCCTTTCCTTCTACACCCTCGACGGCGGCGCGATGTTCCCCAACGCAGAAGTGGTGCAGGTCGACATGGAGCCGCAGGGCCTCCATCAGGGGCTCAAGGCTGCGGACATCCACTTGCGTTCCGATGCGCGACTGACTGCCGAAGCCATCGGCGAGGCGCTGGCGAAGGGCGCGGCGCCGGCCGCGGCGATCCGCTCTCCTGCGCTCGCCGACCGCATCCGCAACGAACCGGCCGACGATGCAAAGTTCGAGATTGCGCCGGGCACGCTCGACCCTCGTGCGGTCATCGATGAACTCGATGCAGTCCTTCCCAAGGACTACGATTCGGTTGCCGGCTCCGGACACCAAGCCTACTATCACACGGTGATGCGCGGCCGCCGGCCCGAGGCATATCATTCCATGCGTGACTTTGCGGCCATCGGCAACGGGCTTCCGTTCGCCATGGGCGTGGCGGCAGTGCGCAAGAACGGCAAGGTGGTGCTGTTTGACGGCGACGGCAGTCTTCTGATGCACCTTCAGGAGTTGGAAGCGGTCCGGCGGCATGGCCTGAAGATGCTGATCTGCGTGCTCAATGACGGCGCTTACGGCGCCGAGATCCACAAGCTGCGATCTGACGGGATAGATGACAGTGGAGCCGTGTTCGGCCGTGCGGACTTCGCGGCGATCGCGCAAGGATTCGGATTGCGCGGCGCGACCGTGACTGATCTCAGCCAGTTTCGGCCGCTGTTCGAGGCCTATGCCGCGCAAGATCGCTCGGAGATCTGGGACATCCACATTTCCGATCAGGTGGTGAATCCGCGCACCCGCAGAATGTCGGGCAAGGGTCATTGACTTGCCGGAACGCAGGGTTTCAACACAGAGACGCACTGCGAATGGGGAACGATGACAGCACGAACGACGGTCAGGTCTTCGGCAACTCTCGCGACGAGAGTGTACGAGCAGTTGCGCCGCGAAATCATAGGCGGGCAGCATCCGCCGGGCGCCAAGCTCCATATCCAGTCTCTCTGCAATCGACTGGAAGTCGGGCTCAGTCCGGTACGGGAGGCGCTGTCGCGTCTCTCGCATTGCGGGCTCGTACAGCATGAGGACCAGCGAGGGTTTTCGGTCTCTCACCTTGATGAGGACCACCTGAACGAGCTGATAAGAACCCGTTCCTGGTTCAACGAAATCGGCTTGCGGGAGTCCATCCTGCATGGAGGGGAGGAGTGGGAAGAGGCGGTCGTTCTCAGCATCCATCGCCTCTCGAAGCTGCCTCGTTATCTTTCGGAAGATGACATGTACGCCGTCAATCCGGCCTGGGAGACGGCGCACCGGACCTTTCATACCAAGCTGATCTCGGCGTGCCGGTCGCGCTGGCTGATAGAATATTGCGAGCAACTGTTCGACGCCTCCGAGTTCTATCGGAATGTGGCGCGGGTGACGGGGCTGAAACTGGGGCTCAGCTTGAACGGGCACGAAGCGATTGCGAAAGCGGCGCTCGACCGCGATGCTGACACTGCCGTCAGACTTCTGAATTCCCATTTTCTTGTGACAGCTGAGCGAGTGCGCGAGTCCTTCGGATCGGGCCTTGTTGATGCGAGATGATTATCCGCGGCTTCGGCGGATGTCTCTCTCTCTCGCACGCGCGCTCTTGAGTCCTGATTGTGCTGACACGAGATCTGACGGGCGACATCGGTAACCGCGTCGTGTCAGCGCACAGCCTCAAGTGGGTTGCCGCACTCCGGGCTCCCGCTCAGGCGGCACCGGGGCAGCCTTCAGTCGGTCCGAAGCCGCACCTGAGGTTCCTCGAAGCCCGTGGCGCCGCGCGAGAGAAATCTCGAATCGCAGGTGCGGCCAAGCCATTGACGTGTGCCGCAGAGACCGGACTTGCTGGCTGGGGCGCCAGGATTCGAACCTGGGAATGGCGGAATCAAAATCCGCTGCCTTACCACTTGGCTACGCCCCATCGCGAAGCGCCGTCTTAGAGCATTTTCCGGTGAAGTGGATACCGGTTCACCGATAGAAAATGCGATCAGGCAATAATTTCCAGAGCATGATCCGATTCAATCTGATCGGATCATGCTCCAGCCGTCCGCATCCCGCTGGGTGCGCGAGCCTCGGAAACTGCGGCCAAACGCGCGCGGACCATACTTGGCGGGCACCCGGCAAGCAACGGCCGATTGAGTATCCACATGGGTCGCTGGAGCGCGAGGCAATGGTTGCAGGCCCGGCGCGCGCCGGTTATATAGCGGGCGCTTCGGCGGAGTGTAGCGCAGTCCGGTAGCGCACCTCGTTCGGGACGAGGGGGTCGCAGGTTCAAATCCTGCCACTCCGACCACGTTTTTCCCGCATCATCCGGTCTTGGCC
>Ga0182739_1001551_pt1 | contig 23785 bp, 18 predicted proteins | sample eDN5th30CBELigBY_FD_128873 | JGI IMG/M metagenome (GOLD analysis project Ga0182739, IMG submission 128873) | Enriched backyard soil microbial communities from Emeryville, California, USA - eDNA 5th pass 30_C BE-Lig BY (version 2) (version 2) | ecosystem: Environmental > Terrestrial > Soil >... | reverse complement strand
TAGTGTCGTGTTAGGTTAGTTCCTTGAAAAAGTTCGAGGTGATTTTTCGTATTCTCCAAGGCGCGAGTAAGGGCGGTATCCTAAGATACCGACCGCAGCGAGCAACGCCGGAGAATCGGAAAAACGCCCGAAATTTGAAAAGGAAATAAGCTAACATGACACTAGCGGCGAGTCCGCAAAGAGGGGGAAGATCACCAGACACCCTACTCCACCGGCCATGTATGCAGCCGCCACGTGCCCGCGAGGTCTTCAAAGGTCAGCGGCCGCACGCTTCCATCGACAAAAAGGGCATTGGCCCCCGGTGGATGGCGCTCAAAGTCGATCCGCCTCGGAGGCGGCGGCTCCTCGCGCCGTGAACCCTTGGCCAGCGGCCAGGCGCTGGCACTCACCGAACTGCTCCACTTCCCGGCATCGCCCAGGTCGACATAGTCAATCAGATAGATCAAACGGGAGATCGGCACCTCCCTGATGTTTCGGCGGGCGGCGAAGACGGGATCGTATTCCGGATTGGGTTCATGGTTCCAGAGTGTCCGGGGGGCATATTGCCCGCCGAGGTACTGGTTGTGGCCGTAGGAATGTCTCCGCTTACTCTCGGGCCGCTTCGTATCGCCGGGGCACCACCAGATGGTGGTGACATCCTCAAGCCGCAGGTAGCTATTGAGCAGGTCCGGGAGAAAGGGCATCGTGGTTTTGACCCCTCTGACATTCCGGTACTGCGTACGGCTCGGCGGGAAAAACCCGTCGTGGTCGGCTTCATAAGCGGCAACCGCGCTCCCGATCGTCCGCAGGTTGGAGGCGCACCGCGCGGCGTTGGAGGCGTTGCGAAGATGTCCGGCCACCGAAAATGCCAGCACCGCTAGGGTCGCCACGATCGCAACGCAGAGGACCAGCTCCATCAGCGAATAGCCGTGTCTTCCTTTCATGGCGCGGCAGCGAGGTTGGCGGGTATGAGTTCCACCCGGTTGTTAAATGGCGTGATCTCCCGTCCTCCCTTCTCCTGCCGGACCGTGAAGGCCACCGGCAGGTCGGCGTTTTCAATAGCGACGCTCCATTGAACCTTCCCGGTGCGGAAGTTTTGCGGCGGCGACAACGGTTCAAAGCCGTGCACCGCCAGTTCGCGCCCCTGCTGGGTAGCCCGAACGTGGAAAGCGCTGCTCGCCCGCGCTCCGATATTGTGTACCCGGACCGCCAGTTGCCCGGTCTCCGGGTCGTAGCGTGCATCCAGCGGGCTGATGGCGAGATCCGGGCGTTCCGCAAGAGGCGGCAGCTTTTTCTTTTGCCGAAAGGTCACCGTCGCCGTGGCTCCCGCAGGCACCTTCACCGGCAGAAGGGTGTATCTCTCCACTTCCCGCTCCACCCGGCGCTCCACCGCTTCCGCATCGGGATGGGGCCGGGAACGGGTGATCACGTCATAGATTCCCGGCTCCAGCCCCCACGCCCGCAGGCCGACCGAAAGCGCCGCCCCGGCCTCAAGGTTATGAATTTCCACCTCCATCGCGTCATCCGCCTGCCGGCGCACCAGCGGCGCAAAACGCCCCGAGGCTCCTTCCCAACTGACCGCGTGCTTGGGGAAAATCTGATTACGCAGAAGGGAAAACCCACCGAGCGTCATCTGGTTGGCCAGCCGCTGGGGCAGCCAGACGCGATCGGTCGTCGCACCGGCTTCCGTCAGCATCGGCATCGCCCAGGTGAGGTGATAAAGCGCCAGCCGGGAGCCTTCATCCAGCCACCGCTCTTCGCCCGTCCGCAGCCACGCAGCGTAAAAGGCGTCGAGATCCCTGTAGTTATTGTTATGAAGCGAACGCTTCCAAAGCCCGGGATCGGCCGCCGCCGTGCGCCACCGCCCATCCCAGCGGGGGTCGCCCGTCTCGCGGAGGTACGCCCCGAGGATGGAGGTGGTCGTGTGGACATTTTTAAGCGGTTTGCGCGTCATTTCCCAATCGATCATCTGCCCGGCGAAATCGCGGAAGGAACGATCGCCCGTCAAACGGTAGCTGGCCCAGATCGCATCCGAAAAGGCGAGCCGGAAAAACGGCTCATCCATCACCTTCCCCGAAGGAATTTCAATGGTGACTCCCGGCACACCAGTGGTTTTGGAGGCTTGCGCGTTGATATGATCCCGCATGGAGGCGCTCCAATGCGAAACGATCTCCATGCAGGCCGGATCGCCATTATACCACGCCAGCAACATGGCCGGCTGGAGCATCAGGGCGTTGATCATCGAATCCCGCCCGTAGACGCCCTCGGTGCGAATTCTTCCCGCGCCAAAGTACCACGACCTGAAATGGAGATGCCTCCCCTCACACGCCTGCGCCATCCATTGCCGGTAATGGCTGGCAAACCGAAGCAGCCGTTCGAAGTAGACCGGATCGCCATACTCCAGCACGAAGGCAAGCGTCTGGGCATTGATCCCCCACTCATAGCTATGCAGGGTATCGGTCACTTTGTTGGAGACGCCGTCGGTCGTCGTCAGCCGCCACGAGAGATCGGCCACCTTGCGCACCGCACCGCGGATTTTCGGGTCCGGCCCGTTCATCAGGTCGACGGCAAGCCAGTCCTGAATCAGATCCGTATCGTCATTGATGCCGTCGGGAGCACCAAATTCACCCTCCGGCGTCTGTCGATGGTCGATCCACCAATACGCAGCCTGCCGGAAACGGTCGACCGCCTCGGAGGTAGCTACCACCCAGGGCGGCACCCCTTCGGGCGAAGGCGGTAAAGCGAGGCCCGGCGTCTCCTCGCGCGGGTGGGTCCAATGCCAGTAACCGCGCACCAGCGGATCGTCCGGCGCGATCTGCCGCAACCGGTCGATCCGGCCCAGCAGGGAACCGAGCCATTTGATCTTCTTCGGGTCATGCGTCCACGGGCGCGGTTCGCTCATTTCCTGAAAGGCGTCTTCGACCAGTAGAAGCTGGTCTTGAAAAAATTCCTTTTCCGCCTCTTTGACCGGAAGGGTGTGAAGACCGAGCCGGGAATGCACCGGGTCAATGTTCAACGGAACGCCGGAGTAAAGGACCAGCCATGGCCGCTCCCCTTCCGCGTAGAGGAGATCGCGCAGATCGAGCACCAGGCGCAGCGCAGTAGCGCCGGGAGCGATCCGGAAGGCGGCCAGCGCCGTCCGCCGCTCGTAGCTGACCGGGTCCACCACGGCCACGGCCACGTCTGCCGCGCCGGGTAACGGCTCTTCCAGCGCGAGGTCGAACGCGATCGCGCCCACGCCTTGTTTTTCGCCCATCGTCGGCCCGAGGAGGTGCAGCGCGGCTCCCTCCGGAACTTTCAGGGCATGCCGCGCGTCCCCTTCCGCGACCAGCGTACGGCGATCCTCCGGTGCGAACTCCTGCTCCACCAATGGCTCCGCGCCCTCCCGGCGGCTCCCGAGCGGATGAAACCGCCACCCGCCTTCACCGGCTTGCGGAAACGGGCGCGTCTCCGTCTGATAGAAGGAAAGGCTCCACAGAAAGCCGTCTTCGCGAAGTACATCGACTTCCTGCGCTTCCACAGCCGCTGGCAGAAACGCGCTCTGGAGGCTGGCCTCGGGCAAAGAAGCGGCAAGGAGCGCCTGACTCCCGGCCTTCACCTCCATCGGCCCCGAGCCGAAAAACTGGATCGTGTTGAACCGGCTTCCGGCGGGAAGCCGGATCGCCAGCTTTCGGCCCGACCCGGAATACCCCTGATACCTCGGCCACGCGCGGCCAAGATCGCCATCGAGCCCGGTAAAAGAACGCCGGAGCACATCGACAGCCCCTTCCGGACCGACCTGCCGCATCCAAAGCGCCTGCCCCGCTTCCACAGGGGCGACCGGCAGCGATTCGCCCCGCCCCAGTCCGTATCGCCGGGCCCGCTCCCTGAACATGGGGCCAAAGTCGGCTTTCGGCTGCGGATTTTCTCCCCTGGCCAGAGCCGCCGCTTCGCCCGGTTCCAGCCAGACATTATAGATTCTGACATCGGCAAACGACTGGGCCATGGTGGCCGTCGATGGCTTGAAATAGGCCGTGGAACGGCATGCGAGACTCAGATGATTGATGCTGGCCCCAAAGTACCACGGTTGCTTCACCTGCTGCTCGAGTTGTCCGTCCAGATAAAGGGCAAAGCCGCGCCCGAAATCCCAGGTGAGCGCCACATGGTGCCACCCGCCCCCGCCGGGCGGTTTCGCCGTAGCCAGCCGGTAGCTGGTGGCACGGTTGACCCGCGCTGCATCATCTCCGGGGAGCGCCTCCGCCTCGTCGGTCGCTTCGGCGCTTTCTCCATGATAAAGCGTCGCCTGCAATTGCCCGTTTCGGGTAGTGATGCGCAGCCAGCGGCAGAAATCAAAGCGTTGAAAGCTGCTGATGTTCAAGACTTCCGCCTCCGTCTCCTGCGCCGGTTCATCCAGCCGCCACCAAAAGCTGACAGTTCCCGACGGCATCCAGGCATTGCCCGCACCTTCATAGACGAGTTGCCCGCCTACCGGGATGGAAACCGCCGCGCGCCCCGACGGCCCTTTCCCGTAAGAAGGCAGGTCTGAATAGAGCGGCGCGCCGGAAGTGTTGGTCCCGCCTTCCGCCGCCGGGTCAAAGCCTGCATGGAAAGCCAGATGGCTTTCGTCGGCGCACAGGAGGCCCGGTAGAAGTGCCAGCCAAACCAGCAGAAAACCGCGAACGGGGGACTGGTTGAAAAACATCATGATCGCTAATGAAGAAACCGTTAAAAAAGAAGGGCAGCCTTCCTTCTCCGCAAAGAAGCCAGCCCGAGCGCCGCAAACATTACGCTCAACGCGATCGCCGAGGGTTCCGGCACCGTCGCCACCACCTGGACCGACTCGATATAGAGCGTCGTTGTCTTCCCCTGCTCCGTCTGCCGGAGATCAAAGAAGACGCCGACAGCGCCAATATCCTCGAAGGCGGCTCCGCTAACCTTAAAGGCAGACGTTCCGGGCGGCGCGGGAAGGAACTCCTCGCCCTCCGGTTCGTAGAGCGCCCAAAGCTCCGTCCCGAGACCGCTCCGGGTATATTCTCCCCCTCCCCCTCGGGGATTGTTGAGGAGATACCAGTTCCATTGCCCTTCCACGAGGGCATAGGCGCTTAAATAGATCCTGCGGGTGCTGCCGATCGCGCTCGCCAGTTCAATGCGGAAGGAACTCTGCGAATCCAACGTCACGGGGCCGCTTCCCGCCCCGGCAAAGTCTTCCTTTTTGAAAAAGAACAAACCACGCATCGCCAAAGGACTTGCCCCGGCGGTGGCGGCCACTTTGAACCGGTCGCCGGGTGCCGGTCCATATGGAGCCAGCCCAAAAGCATTGTCATCAAACGCCGGGACGCCGCTGCCGTCGCCGTTGCTCAAGAGGAACGCACCATAGAAAGTCGGCCCGCCCGGGTTGATCGGCACGGTATCCGAATAAGCGTATTCCGTGCGGCCTCCGGCGGAGGTCGGCTCGTCGATATCAAACGGAGCATAGGAAGCGAGATACTTTCCGCCCCAGTTGACGATCAAGGAGGAAGCCTTCAACGGGATGAGGGAAAACAGGAGCGCCACGGCGGCGACAACTCCATAGCCAACCTTCGGGAAGAGGAACGTTTGCATGATTTAATAGATGCCTGATCCGCCGCGTTTCGCAAAGAATGCTTTGTGGTCCTTTATTTGAACCAAATTTCAAGGTTTCCTATCTAATCACTGTATAAGCTTGCAGGTTGATTCCTATTGGATCTAAAAACGGACCATGAAACCAGCCCCTCATGATCTCCCCTTCCGGCCCCGCGCCTTTCAGATTGCGGAGTATCTTCAAAAGCAGGTGCGTGCGGGCCAATGGAGCGAACAGCTTCCGCCCGAAAGGGTTCTGGCCGCCCAGCTTGGCGTCAGCCGCGGCGTCGTGCGCGCGGCGCTGGCGGTGCTTCAGGAGCAGGGGATCGTCACGGAACGCTCGCGCAGGGGCACCCTCGTCCGCAAACTTTCAGCGCAGGTCTCCACCGGTCAGCTCACCGTCGGCATTCTGCTCCTGATGAAGCTGGAACAAACCACCCATCGCACCATGGCGTGGATCAATGAACTGCGTCGCCTGCTCTACCAGAAGCAGGTGCGGGTGGAAATCTATGATGGCTACCTTCGCAAGCCGAAATTCTTCCGCAATCTCGGTTCGCATGCCCAACATGATGCATGGGTGATGGTCTACCCGAACCACGAGGCGCTCCGGTGGTCCCTGCGGACGGGAATTCGCGCGGTGGTGGGCGGCACGGTGGATGTCTCGCTCGGGCTGCCGAGCGTCGACATTCACTACCGCGCCATCGGCCGCCATGCAGCAGGGCGGCTGGCGGCGTTGGGACATCGACGCCTGGCGTTTGTCGTCGATCGCCGCGAGTGGGGAGCCGATCAGGAGACGGCTGCGGGATTGATGGAAGGCGCGGCTGCCCACCCTGGCATGACGACCCATGTCTACCATCACAACGGCTCCCCCGAAGGCATCTGCGCGTTGACCGATCAGTTATTAAACATGAAACAACGGCCCACCGGCTGGCTCACTGCCGTGGCCCACCATTCGTTGACGATCCTGATGCACCTGCAACGTCGGCGCGTGGCCCTGCCCGGGGATCTATCGCTGATCATTCAGGACGCCGAACCGTGGCAACGTTTTGCGAGCCCCGAACCGACCCGCTATGTCGCTAATGTAGCGCAACTGGCCCAGGCGACCGCACGGGAGGTCTTGCGCCTGCTCGCCGGTGGCTCCAGCCAGGGCAAACCGCAACGCATCCTCCCCGAACTGACGCCGGGCGAAACGCTTGGACCCGCGCCGGCTGACTAGAAATTTCGGCCGGGCAGTTCTTCCCTCAACACCGCTACCGCATGCCGGGCATAGAGTCCGCGCAGGTCTTGCGTGTAACGCTCCAGAATGGCGCGGCCCAGGCCGTTGCAGTCGCCGCTCAGGTACAACCCCTTGGCCAGATAGAGTTCGCGCAGCGAAAGGTTTCGCGGTTCGTCCTGCACGACGCCGGTGTGGGCGTTTTCAAGGGTCGCTTCCGTGGAAGTGATCGCGTGGCCCTGCAAGGTCGGCTTTTCAAGCAGCGCCGCGAGCGGAGCCGCCAGCCGGGGCGAACGGAGATCCGCCGCTGCCACCGCCACGGCGCGGCAGTGGGAAAAGGCGGCATCGCCCCCGAGCGCCGCGATCTTTTCGGCGATCGGCTCCACGGCATCGGCTGCGCCGGTCTTGCCAAGGGCGAGGATCAACCCGTCCATCCGGCTCAGGCTCATCCCGAACTGCCCCATCCCGCGATAGTTCCAGCCGTCGTCCCACGGGCGGGAGCCGATCAGCCGGATCAGGACCGGTGCCGCCTCGCTGCACCCCATCAGCCCGAGCACCAGCGCGACTTCCTCCTCCTGTTCCGGGGAAGCCGGGTTGGCCAGTACTTCGAGCAGAAGCGGTCGGCTCTCCTGCGGGTGGGCGAAAAGGACCGCCGTGCTGAAGAGATCGAGCGGGGTGGTCCGCACCGCCTCCCTCACCGTCTGCGGCGGCAGCGGGAAGCTCTCGCCCCAGCCGCTCGCCTCGTGCGGCAGGCAGCCGGTCGCAATCAGGTGCCGCTGAAGCTCCCCGATTTCGATCCCTTTGAGATCGCCGCCGATCTTCGCCGCCATCGCTGCGGCCACCCCGGCGGCGTACCCCTGGTTCTGCACGTCGGCCTGCATCCGGATCACGGGGATCGCGTCGCGATGGGCGCTCATCCCGAGCCCCGTCACCAGCAAGCCGCCGACCCCCTGCGGCATCAGGCAGCGCAGGGGGACGTTGGCCTCCAGCGGACGGGTATCCGGCGGCATCATGATAAAGACCGGGTGGACGACAAACCCGTGGCTGTCGAAGTTACTCCGGGCGATGTTGATCGTGTCGGAAAAAGTCCGCCCGGCGAGAAAATCGAGCGGTGAAAGCTCCAGTTCGCCGATGATCTGCCGCCGCTCCCGGGAATTGACCAGCGGGATCGTGTCGAACTCGTTTTCGGCAAACCGCGCCCGCGCATTGACAAAAGCATGGGTGACGCCGACCAGGTCGCTGTCATCAATGAAGGTAAAGTCCGAGTTGACGTACGGAATCGCGGGGCGACGCGGCGAAAGACCGGTTCCCTGCACCCCGGCGTGGTCGCCGGAAATCACCCGGCACGGCGCACCGGCGGCGGCGGCGATATCGGCATTGCCGGTCGCATCGACCACGCACCCGGTTTCCAGCACCCCGCACCCGAACGGCGTCGAGACGAGCAGCCCGTCGATCCGCTCCCCGCTGCGTCGCACCCCAAAGGCGAAACTGCCAAACCACGCCTCCCCGCCCGCTTCCAGAAGCCGCTGCTGGTACCACGCCATTTTCAGTTCCGGGTTCCACCGCGCCGTTTTGTCGGTCGCGCCGTGGCTCGGGTCGATTTCGTGAAGCTCCTCGTTCAACTGCTCCGTAAACCCGACCTTGTTGCCGTGATAGTAGCTGGCGATCAGCCCGAGCGTCCCGACGCCGCCCAGCCCGTGCTGCGTTTCGAGCACGACCGTCTTCGCTCCGGCCCGGGCCGCGGCAATCCCCGCCGGGGCGCCGCCCGTCCCCCCTCCCGCGACCACCACGTCGCACTTCCCGAGCGTCGGGAGCAATGGCAGTTCCACCCGGAGCATCGTCGCGTTGCCACGTACAAAACTTTCCGCGAACCCGAAACGCCCGTCGAGCTTCCCGGTCGGCTCCAGCATCGCCCCCGGCGCTTCCTTGTCGGCCAGGGCAGCGGCGATCCACTCCCCGATGCGCCCGCCAAACTCCGGCGACAGGTCGGGCGCATGGAGCCGGGCCAGCCCTTCAGCATCCAGCGGAAGATCGTCGCCGATGATCCAGAGGTGGTCGGCCACGGCAAAAGCTTCCTGCGGGAGCGCCATCGGGTCGGACGCCAACCCGTCCCCCTCCTCCGGCTGGTTGGCAAAAACCGGGCTTTCCGCCGTCAGGAAGAGCGAAGCGTCGAGCGCGAGCCGGCTGCGGAAGCGGTGTTCCACGCCAGCCAGACCGGCGATATCCGACGGACTTTCCGTGATCGGAGCGCTCCAACGCTGGGCCTGAAGCGGCAGTGCCTCCTCTCCCTTCCAGGCAAACGGCACGGGTGAACCGACGAGGGCCGCGCCGGGCGCGAGCGGCTGCTCCTCCCGGGAGAGAAGCCGCAGGGAGCCTCCGGTAAAACGGGGCCTCCTCCGCGTCGTCTTCAAGCCCGGCAGCGCGGCGACCAGCCCGTGCCGCGTGGCATCGAGCACCCCCCGGGCGCGGATCGCGTAAAGAGCGGTGCGCGAGGCGATCACCACCCCGTCGAGCCGCCCTTCCCCGTCCGGCAGAAGCGCCACCGGGCGGGCGAGGAAAACAAACCCGATCCCGTGCCGCAGCAATCTCTTCTCCAGCGCATGCTTGAGCGCGCCCGGCCGCACCGGTGCGCCTCCCTCTCCGGTCAGCCCCTCCAGCTCCAGCGTCCCCGCGGATTCGACCCCAAAGTAAGGCCGGTCGCTGACCAGAAAGACGCTCAAGCCGCTTCGACGGGCCGCCACGGCAGCGGCCACCGCTGTTGAGGACGAGCCGAAGATGAGCAGGTCCGGGGATTGAAGCAGGGGAAGATCAAAGGAGTGCATGAGAGGATATTGTGTACCCCCTTTTCGCGAAACCCTAAGCCAAACGACTGTTTATTTCGCGAAATCACGGTAGATTTGCCGCATGACGCAACCGAACGAGCTCCCCGGCCTTGGAAAAAACGCCGTCGCATGGAAGGAGACGATGGGGATTTTGATCGAGCCGATGATCATCTACCGGAACGGGGTCTCGCCCGGCGGCCTGAACTCACAACGGACGCTTCCGTTTTACACCTGGTGGTGGATTGAAAGCGGAAAGGTCGAGATCGAGACGTGCGGCAGGCTTCAGGTGGTCCGCCCCGGGCAATGGATTCTGATCCCGGCCGGGGTGATGCGGACGCAGGAGTTTGATCCGGCGAGCACGATCATCTCGATCAACTTTCTTGCCTCGTGGGGCGACCGCCTGCCGCTTCTGGGTCTCGCGGAGCCGTTGATCGGCGAAGGTTGCCGGACGGCGCGGCTCCGGGAGCTGGCCGGGGCGGTCTGCGAGGTGCTGGAGAATGCCGCGGAACCGTCCCGCCGCGGGCGACACGGCGCCAGCCTCACCCTTCGCGAGGCGCTCCGTTTCCGCACCCGCCTTTCAGCGTTTGTCAGCGCGCTTCTCGAATATGCCGCCGACCACGGGGGGCAATGGATCGACCGCTCCGCCTCCGAGCCCCGGCTCGAATGGGTCCTGGAGTCGATCCGCCAACAGGTCCGCGCAGGTCCCCTTCCCTTCGACCAGTGGCAGCGGGCGACCCGCCTTGGCCGCTCCCAACTGGAGCGGCTGGCACGGCAACATCTGCGGATGAGCCTTGCCGTTTACCGCGATCGGCTGCTGGCGGCGGAAGCGTGCCGACGCCTCGCCTCGCGCGATCTGCTCATCAAACAGATCGCCGCCGACCTCGGGTTTGTCGATGTTGCCCACTTCTGCCGCTGGTTCCGGGGGCGGACCCGGCAATCGCCGGGCGAGTTCCGCAAGAGCCATTTCTAAACGCTCTCCTGTTCATCGGTCACGACGCGGGTCGACTGCCGGTAGATCACCTCGCACGGCGGGACCTTGATCATCCCCGGCTCCGGTTTGGTTCGCGCCTCAATCGCCGCACAGAGGATGGAGACCGCCCTGCGGATCATCTCCCCCAGCGGCTGGTTGACCGTCGTCAACGCAATCGGAGAAAACCGCCCGGCCTGGCTGTTGCCGAAACCGGTCAGGGCGATTTCGGCAGGCACCTTGATCCCCGCTTCAAAACAGGCCGTCATCGCCCCCAGCGCCCATGGGTCGTCATTGCAGATGAGCACTTCGGGAAGGTTCCTGCGCTCGGCGATCAGTTGCCGCGTGGTCTCCCGGCCGTTGCAAAAATTGCGTTCCGAAGGGTCGTTCTCCTGCGAGACCACCAGCTTGCGGATGATCTCCACGCTTTCGAGCCGATGGACCGATTTTTCCACCGCCGCCTGAAACCCCCGGGTCAGTTCCTGGGCATGGCTGTAATTGGGCACCGGCACGCTTCCCGCCTTCCAGCTCGGCATCAGGGCGAGCCGCCGGTAGCCCTTGCCGATCAACCCGAGGGTCAGTTCCTCCATCGCCCCCGCCTTATCGGGATAGACCCACGGCAACCCTTCGATATAGGCCCCTTCCACGCAGACCGCCGGGACCGGCATCTCCAGAAGCACCTTTTTCAACTGGTCCGCAATCGGGCGGGGGAGCGATTTGAGGATCACCCCGCTGACTTTCAGGTCGAGAAAAAGCTGAAGGCTCTCCATCGCCCGTTCGGGGCGGAAAATTTCGTTGACCAGGGGCGAAAACCCTTTTTCCTGAAGCATCTCGACCGTGCGGAGCATCTTCTCCAACCCCTGGTTACCCGGCATGAAGTTAAGCACGCCAATGAGCTGACTGCGCCCCTGCCGCAGGATTCTCGCCTGCAACGACGGCTTGTAGCCATACTGCTCGACGGCTTCCAGGATGCGCCGACGCGTTTCGGGGCTCACCCGCACGCCCGGGCGTCGGCTCAAAACGCCGGAGATCGTCGTCTGGTGGACTCCGAGGATTTCGGAAAGTTCTTTCTGGGTGATCACGGTGCACGATGCTTTTAACACGGCTGCCGCGCCCCGGGAAACGCTTTTTCCATTCGCCTGAAATTACGAAAGATCATATTCGTGGTTCACTCAACACCAAATACGGGAAAATTTCGGCTATTTTCACCCCTAATAAAGCGTTGACGCGCCATTGAACATCCGTAAGATCACATTTCATGAGCCATCCATTGAAACCGATTGATGTCGCCGTGGTCGGCCTCGGCATCGCAGGAACGGGAATTCACCTCAAGGCACTCCGGCAAGACCCGAGATTCCGCGTGACCGGCGTGGCGGACCCCGATCCCGAGCGGCAGGAACGGGTCTCCGCAGAATGGAAATGCCCCGCCTTTTCCAGCGTGGATGAACTGCTGGAGGGGTGCGATGCGGAGTTGGTCATTATCGCGACGCCGACCCATTTCCACGAACGCGACGCGCGGGCGGTTCTCGATCATGGACGCCATTGCCTGCTGGAGAAGCCGATGGCGCTCGGCTACCAGGCGGCGGCCAGCCTCCATCAACACGCCTGCAACCGGCAGCGGCTGCTGGCGATCAACCATTCCCATCTTTACCGCAGCGATTTCTACTTCCTGCGGGAAGTGATCCGATCAGGGCTCCTTGGCGAGCTGTTTGAGATCAGCTTCAACTGGTCTTCCTACAAGCGCCGCAACGACTGGCAGACCTTGCGGGCCAACGGGGGCGGACACCTCGGCAACCATGGCACCCATGCACTCAGCATTCTGTTGCCGCTCGTCGGCGGGCGGGTGACCTCGCTCTCCGCTTCGGTCCGCCATCTCAAGGATGCCGGGGATGCCGAAGACCATGCCCATCTTTTCCTGAAGACGGACAATGGAATCGCCGCCAACCTCATCGTTTCCACCTGCCTTGCCATTCCCGGCCCGCGCTATGCCCTTTACGGTTCGCACGGGGCCGCCGTTTCCGACGGCAGCGGCACGGTGCGCCTGCGCTATTATGATGCCAAGGCGGCTCCTCCGCTCGCGCTGGTGAGCGGGCCGCGCCAGCCGGCTCCCCCGGAAAGCCTGCCATGGGCGGAGGAAGTGCGCGAGATCAAGGCCGAGGTCCCCTACCGCAATGTTCATGACAATCTCTTTTCCAGCATCCGCGAACAGGCTCCGCTTCTTTCCTCAAGCGGGGAAGCGCTGGAAGTCATGCGCATGATCGACTGGGCCGTTACAGGCCGGGACCCCGCCGGAGCCGACACCACCCAAAAAGACTAGCTATTCACCTTCATCATGAAAGAGCCCCATCCGATTTACCTTCACATCAATTACTTTGAAAATCGCTACCCGCTGGAGGAAGCGTTTGCGCACACCCGGAAGCTGGGATGTACCGGCATCGAAGTGCGCGACCGCGACCGGTCGGGCGCGATCGCCCTGGATGACTACCTTGCCCTGACCGCACGGCTTTCCCGGGAACACGGGCTGGACATCGTCTACGGTTGCCGGGTGGAAACGACCGATCCCGACCCGGCGAAACGGGAAGCCTCCATCGCCAATTTCCACAAGGTGCTCGAACACGCCCGGCGGAACGGCTTTCAGCTTCTCAATGTCTTTACCGGCATCCTGATGGCCCCCGGGCTTCGCTTTTCAAAAGCCGGTTCGACACTGGCCACGGAAGACGACTGGCGCGTCTCCACGGAAGTCCTGAGCGAAGCGGCCGCAAAGTTCCCTACCCTTACCCTCGCCGTGGAAACCCACAGCGGCTACCTTCACGATCTTGCCGAAGAATGCGCCCGGCTGCTCTGCCGGGTCAACCGGCCCAATGTCCGCGCCAACCTCGACTTTGGCAACATCCATATCAACCGGCGGGGAACCTCGTGGCGGGAGAGCCTGAACGCGCTCAAAGGCTCCATCGGCTATCTCCACCTCAAGAACGTACGCACCGGCCCGGACCGCGAAGAGGGCGACTTTGACCGGGTGCCCCTTTCGGAGGGCGACCTCGACATCGCCGCCATGCTGCGCGATCTTCAGGCCGCCGGTTTTACCGGGCCGATCGGCCTGGAAAATACGATGAAAGAGGACAAGCTCCCGATCGCCCGCGCCGATCTTCGCTACCTTCGGGAATGTCTTGGGGGATTGATCCCGGAATGCGGCGATTTGACGCACCCCGCCCAAAGCAGTTGACGTTCCCCGCGCCTTTTCTGTAAAAGAGCGACAACCGTGTTTCGTCGCTTCGCACTCCCAATCCACCTGGCCATCGTCCTGATGCTCTTTGCCGGTTCGGGGGCGCAGTGGCTTCTCCTCCAGTCCGTGGCGTGGACTTCGATGCTGGTGAACTTCTCCCAGCAGACTTCGCTGGTGGAAGCGATCGAGAAAACGTTCGACGGCTCCAGCCCGTGTTCGCTTTGTGACCACATCGCCAAGGCGAAAAAGAGCCCGGGGACCGGCAACGCCTCCATGCAGGAAACCGGGCAGAGCCTGCGCGGCGTCCTGACCGCCACGCTACCCACGTTGATTCCCTCCTCCGCCCCGTATCGCTACCCGGCGCTCTCTGCCGAAGCGACCCGCCGGGCCGACCGGCCGACCACCCCGCCTCCCAGAGCCGGTCTCCGCAGCGCCTGATTCCCGCCCCCTTTCCGTCCGGCGAGCCTCGCCGTGACGAGAGCCCCGGCCTGATCGGCGCGCCCGCTCTTCGCGAGCCACAAGCCCGTGATCCCCGCGCCCTCTTCGCGCGCGCTCATCACACCGGAAAAAGCGCTTTTTCCCCTGCCTTTTGGGGGAACCGCGCGGGCAGCACCTGCAAAGCTGCCTCCCTACCCATGCCGCCACTGCTGCGTGGGGCTCCATCCTGATTGATTTTTTCTCTCTTTTTTCCATGAAACCTTTCCATTCCCTGTTTGTTCTAAGCCTTCTTTGCGGCTTGGCCCACCCGGCGCAAAGCCAGACCGATGCGGCTCCTCCACCCGAAGCCGCCGTCACCGAAACCGAGTTGAGCGAGATCGTCGTCCACGGCGAAGCCGCCCCGCTCACCGTCCCTTCCATCGAAGCCAAGCGCGAGGAACTGCGCGAACTCCCGGGGGCGGCGGAGGTGATCGACGCGGAGACCACCTTCAAACGGGGGCGCGCCACGCAGCTCAAGGATGCGCTCGACTTCGCCCCGGGGGTCTTTGTCCAGCCCCGCTTCGGCGCTGACGAATCGCGTATCTCGATCCGCGGTTCGGGCCTCCAGCGGACCTTTCACGGACGCGGCCTCCTGTTGTTGCAGGATGGCGTGCCGCTCAACCTCGCCGACGGGAGCTTCGACTTCCAGTCGATCGACCCGCTTTCCGCGCGGCAGGTGGAGGTCTACCGGGGGGCGAGTTCCCTGGAGTATGGCGGCACCACGCTCGGCGGCGCGATCAACTTTGTCTCGCTGACCGGTTACGACGCCCCTCCTCTCGGCGCGCGCCTCCTTTTCGGCAGCTTCGGGACGCTCCAGGCCCAGCTTTCCAGCGGGGTCGTGGCGGGGCCGTTTGACGGGTACATCAGCCTCTCCCATCTCTGGCAGGATGGCTTCCGCGAGCACAGCCGACAGAACAACCAGCGTATCTTTGCGAACCTCGGCTACCGGATCAACCCCGACCTGGAGACGCGCTTCTACATCAGCTACATCCAGACCGACTCCGAGCTTCCCGGCAACCTGACGCCGGAACAGCTTCGCGACGATCCGCAACAGGCGCAGCGCAACGCCACCATGAAGCGCTTTGACAATGTTGACAGCAACTGGAAGCGCGACTACATCCACTTCCGCCTCGCCAACAAGACAACCTTCGAGCGCGACGACCACCGGCTCACGCTGACCTCCTTCTGGTCGTACAAGGATCTCGATCACCCGATTCTTTACGTCATTGATCAGGAGAGCCACGACTTCGGTTTCCACCTTCGGTACGACTACACGGGCGACCTCCTGGGTCATCGCAATCGCGCGACGCTCGGGGTGCTCTCGACCTTCGGACAATTGAACGACCGGCGGTATGAAAACCTGCTCGGCCAGCGCGGGAAATTGATCGCCGACTCCCTGCAACGGGCGACCAATGTCAACTTCTTCGCGCAAGAGCAGTTTTACGTGACGCCGGAGCTTTCCGTGCTCGTCGGCACGCAGGTCACCTATGCCAAGCGCGACAACGAGGATCACTTCACGGTCTCGCCGACCGATCCCGACAACAGCAGCACGCAGGACTGGTGGGGTTGGAGCCCGAAATTCGGCCTCCTCTGGGAGGCGACCGAAACGACGCAGTTTTACCTCAACGTCAGCCGCAGTTTTGAACCGCCGAGCTTTGGCGAGTTGACCGCGCCGGCGGAAGGGGGCGGCGGGCTGGTCGACCTCCGCGCGCAGACGGCCACCACGCTCGAACTCGGCACCCGGGGGCGCGTCGGGCGCTTCGCGTGGGATCTCGCCCTTTACCGTTCGTGGATCGACGACGAACTGCTTGAATACGAAGTCGCCCCCGGCCTGAGCCAGACGGTCAACGCCGACGAGACGATCCACCAGGGAATCGAGGCCGCCCTCGACATCGACCTGCTGCGCCACCTCGCCACCCGGCCCACCGACGATCCGGAAACGCCGTTTGACCGCGTGGTGCTCCGCCAGGTCTATCTCTTCAACGACTTCCGCTTCTACAACGACGACAGCTTCGGCGACAACCGGCTCCCCGGGGTTCCGCAACACTACTACCGCGCCGAACTCCTTTACGAACACCCGTGCGGTTTCTACGCCGGGCCAAACGTCGAGTGGGTGCCGCAGAGTTATTTCGTCGATTCGGCCAACACGCTGGCGACTCGCCCCTATGCGCTGCTCGGGTTCAAGGCGGGCTACCGCTCTCCGCGCGGCTTCTCGGTCTTCTTTGAAGGCAAAAACCTGACCGACGAGCATTACGCCGCCACCACCGGCGTCATCCATACCGCCACCGCCTTCAACCGCAACCAGTTCCTGCCCGGCGACGGGCGCGGTTTCTACGGCGGGATCGAGTGGCGCTGGTAAGACGGCGTCGCCGAAGAGCAAAAGGCCGGGCGTGATTAAAAAATGGTGCAGACAAGAAGCAACCTGAAGGGTTGCCAGCAGGGAAGCCGGGGGTAAGCGCAGGGCGCGCCACCCCCGGAAAAACCAGTGGGAGGGAAATTGACCCTGAAAGGGTCGTAGCGGATCGTTCCGGATACGGCCCTCTTTTCTACGACCCCGTTCAGGGTCGATGATGGGGAATCCAATAGACCCGGGGGTGTCGCTTCGCTCGACCCCCGGCTTCCCCGCTGTCAGCCCTCCGGGCTATTCCCTTGCTGACACCGTTTTTAATCACACCCCAAAAGAAAGGAAAGCGCTTTTGCGCTTGCAGTCGGGGCGCGACGATTCAACACTTCGCCCCCGATACGCCGCCGCCTCGCGCGCCTTTTTCCCTGCCAGCGTCTCTTTTTCCAAGTAAGAAAGGGGGTGGCGGTCGTACCCATAGAGAGAGCTTTTTATGAGTGTTCACGCCGCCGCTGCCTCGCGCCTTGTGCTCGAAGTGTTTTCAGAAGAGACCGTCGCCAATGCCGCCCGCTCCGCCTTGCAGGAACTGGGAGGCGAGGCGACGCTCGGCTTTGTCTTTGCCTCGGTTGATTACCGGCCCCACCTTGATGATCTGCTGGAACTGCTCACGCTCCACGGGCACGTGCCGCACCTGCTCGGGTGTTGCGGTTCGGGGTTGATCGGGACCGGGATGGAGATCGAAAAAGCGATCGGTTTTTCCCTGCTCCTGCTCCACCTGCCGGAGACGAAGCTCCATTTTTGCGAGATCAGCACCGACGATGCCGCTTCCCTTGACACGCCCGAAGAGTGGCACGCGTTCACCGGGGCCGCTCCGGATGAGGTCGAGAGCTGGATCGCCCTGATCGACCCGTTCGGCTTCCCGATCGAACCATGGCTGGAAGGGTGGAACCGCGCCTACCCGGGCATCCCGATGATCGGCGGCCTGAGTTCCAACCCGCACACCGACGCCGAAGCGGAGGAGGTCTTTGTGACCCATAACCGCGAGATCCTCCCCCCTTCGAGCGCGATGCTGATCGGGTTCAAGGGAGGGATTCAGGTCCGCTCCGTTCTCGCGCAGGGGTGCCGCCCGATCGGCGAACCGCTGACCATCACCGGCACCAACGGCAACCTCCTCCTGCGCCTCGGCGGCAAAAAGGCGTACAGCGCGCTGGCCGAAGCGTTCGAGGGCCTGAGCGACGAGGAGAAGGCATCGGCGCAGGGGAATCTCTTCGCGGGATTGGCGAGTTCGGAGTATATCGACGAGTTTGCGCTGGGGGATTTTCTCATCCGGAGCATTCTCGGGGCCGATGCCTCCTCGGGAAGCGTCGCGCTCGGGGCGCAATTGCGTGTCGGGCAGAGCCTCCAGTGGCAGTTGCGCGATGCGGCGAGCGCCATGCGCGATCTCGACACGCGGCTCGCCCGTGAAAAGAAGAACGGGCCTCCGCCGTTTGCCTCGCTCGTTTTTTCGTGCCATGGACGGGGCGAGGAGCTTTTCGGCAAGGGGGGATACGACGCCGACGCGCTCAAGAAGACGTTCGGACCGCTCCCGAGCGCGGGGCTTTTCTGCAATGGCGAGATCAGCCCGATCCGCGAGCAGAATTACATCCACGGCTATACCGCTTCGATCGCGCTCTTTACCCGGGCGTAATGTTTCCAAGGGCAGTGGCGCTGATCCGGCGTCATTGGAGGGTTAAGCCTCCGCGTCGGGCATGGTGGGGGATTGGGGTTCACCCGTTTGCTCGCGGCAAGCTCGCGCGCGTACCTAAAGCCGGTGGATGAAGAGGCCGGAAAGCGGCTGGAGCGCGGGGGCGGTTCCGTTGGCGCAAAAGGCGTTCCATCGGTTCCGGGGAAAGAAAAGCGCGAGGGCGCGGTTCCACGGTTCCTTGCCGGTGTGGGAGGGGTCGGCTTCGCGGCGTTCACGGCGGACCTGCGCCATCGCCGCCGCCTGCGCCGCTCCTTCGACGATCGTCGCGCCCGGCACATCGGCAAAGGCGCGGATGAAGAACGCCCCGAGCGCCTCGCCCGGTACGCGCCAGAGGGTATGCGCCACCCCGTCCGGAGTGGTGAAATCGTACAGGGGCGGGATTTTGACCACCTCTGCGCTCAAGGCGTCGAGGTCGGCGCTTTCCGGGTAGGTCAGCACGACCGGGCTGGTCTGGGCATTGAGTGCTGTGATCAGCCGGGCGCGTCCGGCCACTTCCCCGGCATCGCCTTGCGGGTCGTCGGTCGGGAGATCATCCAGCGCGCAGGTGATCGCGATGCCGGTCTGTTCCCGCTCTCCTGCCTTCAGACGGTAGAGGTAGACGCAGGGCACCGCCTCCGGCACGAGGATCTCCTGAGCCACGTAGGCGTCGAGGGTTGTCCGCGCCTTGCGGCAGGCCGCTTCGGAAAAAGGGAGCGTCCCCGATTCGAGATCGACCTCGGCGTGCTCAATGTGAAGCAGGCTGAAGGGGTTGTCGGCGGTCTGCGCGAGCCGTTCCCCGTGGTCGAGCGCACCGGGGCGGCAAACGACTTCGGCGACGAGGTCGCCCGCCGGGCAGAGGCCCTGGAATGGTTCAACACGCAATGCCATGGGAATGAAAAACCGGGTCAAGAAAAAGCGCCTTGAAGCAGGGGAAATCTCCCCTTTTCAAGGCGCTTTGAAAAAACTCCTCTTTCGGAGAAAACTTAGGCGGTCACCGCGACTTCCACGGGGTCGACGTTCACGCGACGCCCGTCGCGGTCGAAGCGGACCTTGCCGTCGACCACCGCAAAGATCGTGTAATCGCGGCCGATGCCGACGCCGCGACCCGGGACGAACTTCGTTCCCCGCTGGCGGATGATGATGTTGCCGGCGCGAACCGCCTGGCTGCCGAACTTCTTGACGCCGAGACGCTTGCTGACGCTGTCGCGCCCGTTCTTGACACTTCCCTGACCTTTTTTATGAGCCATGAGTAAAAATAAAAGTGGTTAAAAAACTAGGGTGAATGGTGAATGAAATCAGGCGTTGATCGCCGTGATCTTGACCTTCGTCAGCTTCTGGCGATGACCGACCGTGCGGTGGTAGCCCTTGCGACGGCGATACTTGAAGGCGATCACTTTTTCGCCCTTGACCTGCGCGACCACTTCCCCGACGACGTTCGCCCCTTCAAGAGCCGAGGCGTCCGACTTGATGGCATCTCCATCCGCGTAAAAAAGGACATCGGAGAAGTTCGTTTCGCCACCGGCGGGCACTTCAAGTTTTTCGACAAGAATCACGTCGCCAGCCGCAACCCTGTATTGTTTCCCGCCTGTTTTGATAATCGCGTAAGCCATAAGAAATCTGTAGAAAGGCGCAAAACCTGCCATACATGGGGAGGGTTGACAAGCGGTTTCTCTCTTTTTTCGCCTTATTCCCGCTTATTCCCGCGCCCGGTCGGCCATTTGCGTCACTTCCCGGTATTGACGCCGGAAATGATCGCCCAACTCGCGGGAAAGCCGCACCTGATCCATCCGGCTCCCGGTGGAAAGGAGGGGGCGCAGGCGGTGAAGGGCGGCATCGTAGTCGATCGCCGTGATTTCGTCAAACCGCGCCGTCGCTTCCCTGGGGAAACCGTTGCGGATCAACGCGCGCCATGCTTCGCACAATTCGTCGTGCGCGTCGATCGCCATGGCCCCGATGACAAAGCCGATGGTGCGGAAAAGCCGCGCCGTCCATTCGGGGTGATAGACAAAGGTCGATTCGCGGTAGGGGTCGACCTCCGGGTCGGAGCGGAGTGCGGCCCATTGCGGCTCGTAAAGCGAAGGGAGCACCGGCAGACGCCGCAGCGCATGGCGTTGAGGGCCGCCGGGCGTGCCGACCTTCCAGTTCCAGAGTTTCTGCCCCTCGGGCGCCATGACAAAACGGATGAACTCCCGCGCCAGCGCTTCGTGCGGAGCCCCGCGCAGGAGGCCGATCGGGTCGCTCCCGAAGGAGGAACCGTCGCGCGGGGTGACATACTCCATGCGTGAACTCCCGTCCGGACGCCGGACCGCCTCGCTCTGGTAGCGCCCGTAAAAGTCGATCACCATGCCCGCCGCCGCGTCGCCCGATTCGACATCCCACGGCACTTTCGACGCGGAATCGGTAAAATACCGGGCATTGGCGCTGATGCGCCGGATCAAACGCATGGCCCGCGCCCAGCCGTCGGCGACCGTGCCCCCCTCGGCGATCGTTGCGGCGATCTGCTGCTGCACCAGCATCTCGAACGCCTTGGCTGCCGAACCGCTCTGCGTCGGGTCGGAAAGGGCGATCCTGCCGAACAGGCGCGGGTCGGCCAGATCGCTCCACGCCGTCGGCGGGGTGGTGATCCCGGCCCGCGCCAGCGCCTCCCGGTGGTAACAGATCCCGAATGCCGAAAGGGCCGCGCCGATCCAGCGCCCCTCGCGGTCCCAGTACGGTTCGCCGCCGACCGATGGCGGGACCCCGGCCACCATCTCCAGCAGGCCGCAGTTGACCAGCCGCCCGGCGGCCGCCTGTTGGGAAAAATCGTAGCTCCCGCCGCCGAAAAGGAGGTCGACCCCGCACGAAACCGGCGATTCCAGGAACGCCTTGCGCGCCTGCGCCGCGATGCTCTCTTCTCCCGGGGCGACCTGCGGGTTGTCAAAGGCGGCTTCGACCTCGCGGGTCCATTGGCGGCCAAGGTCTCTCTCCCAATAAAGGCGAAACGCCCCGAGGTATTCCGAAGCGAGGTAGCGGGCGATCTCGCTGCCGCCGCCCGGGGTGCGCCAGTCGATCGCGACCGTGCGGCCGGTCCGTTCCCGGTACTCCCGGGCAAAGGCCGCCGCAAACTCGCTCCGCGTCGCTTCGTTGTGCGGCGTCATGATCACGAGCGTTTCGTCCGCCTCGCTCCCCACCCCCTGCCCGCGCGGGCGCAGCACCATCGGCAGCGCGATCACCGCCGCGAGCAACAGCACAAAAAGAAAGGAGGAACGGTGGTTCATCACAAAGCAAACACCATGAGGTCGTCGCGCTCCACCGTTAGCAGGCACGGCTCGCCTGCCTGCCGCGCGGCGTCCGGCCTCGGGTTGAGTTCGTGGACTTTGATCCTGCCGACTTCGGTATCGACTTCATACTGCGCCGTCTCGCCGAGGTAAACCCGCTGCGCCACCCGCCCGGGGAGGGTCAACGCCCCCGGAGCGGCTTCCGCAACCATCCTCCACGCTTCCGGGCGGATCGAAACGCTCACCGCTTCCCCTTTGGCGAACGCGACCTCGCGCGCCAGTTCCCACCGTTCCCCCGCCACCTCCAGCAGGCGCGGTCCCACGACCACGGCGGGGAAAAAATTGGTCTCGCCGATAAAGTCGGCCACAAAACGGGTCGCCGGTTGGCGGTAGACCCTCTCCGGCGTGCCGATCTGGCAAATCCGCCCGCTTTCAAGCACGGCAATCCGGTCCGCGACGGAAAGCGCCTCCTTCTGGTCGTGGGTGACGTAGATCGCCGTCAATCCCGCCTCCTTGCAGATGCGGCGGATCTCGGTGCGCATCTCCAGCCGCAGCTTGGCGTCGAGGTTGGAGAGCGGTTCATCCAGCAGCAGGCAGCGGGGGCGGATCACCAGCGCCCGGGCGAGCGCCACGCGCTGTTGTTGCCCGCCGGAAAGCTGGTGGATGCTCCGCGTCCCATACCCTTCCATGCGGACGGCGGCGAGCGCTTCCCCGACGCGCCGGACGATTTCGTCTTTCGGCACGCGCGCCTCCTCCAGCCCGAACGCCACGTTTTGCGCGACGTTCTTGTGCGGCCAGAGCGCGTAATTCTGGAAGACCATCCCGGTCCGGCGCAGGTGCGGCGGCTGGCGGGTCACCTCCTCGCCGCCAAAGCGGATCGACCCCTCCTCGGGGAGCAAAAAACCGGCAAGACAACGAAGGAGCGTCGTCTTGCCGCAGCCGCTGGGGCCGAGGAGAAAAAACATCTCGCCCGGCTCGATCTCGAGGTCGACCGAATCGAGAGCCAGGGTGGAGCCGAAACGCTTGGTAAGCTGCCGGATGGAGACACCGATCACCCCCGCATTACGCCTCAGGAACGCCCTCCCCGCAAGCCAAACCGGCTCCCGTTTTCCGATCGGAGATCACGGCTTTCCCGTATGCCGGGCGAGCCGACGCCGGGTCATCCAGACGCCGACCCCGAGGCCGCTGATCATCAGGAGGGAGACGCCCGGTTCCGGGATCGTCCGGAGGCGGATGTTGTCGAGATAGAAGTCGTTGTCGATCGTGCTCCCGGTGAAGCTCATCCCCATGCGAACCGAATTGTTGTAGCCGGGGTCGATCGCCTTCAGGGCGGACGGCATCAGGTTGACCACGGAAGTGGAAAAAGCCGGTTCGCTTTCCCCGCGCCGGGTGATCGTAAAATCATAGCTCAACCCGACGTTGGCGGGATTGGCCCCGGGCGCGGAAAATGAGTTGATCGAAAAGCTGACTTCGTACCAGACCCCCGCCTGGACGGAAAGCACGTCGGTCGGGATGGCGGTCATCTGCGAAGTCAGCGTTTCCGTGTTGGGGTTGGTCAGGTAGCTGATCGTGCCGCCCGAAAGCCGCAGGCCGGCAATGTAACGCCCGGCGGAAGCGGCCCCGTCGTCGAGCCGGAAGAAAGCGCCTTGATCGGGAGTGGTGGGAGCCTGAAAGTCAAAACTCCAGACATAGCTGGAATTGGCGGTGATCTTCAATTCCTGCGTCCCGGTGGGATTGTCCGGGGCCGGGGTGGTTCTCAGGGTGACGCTTGAGGTGCCGCCCGACTTGACCACATGAAGCACGCGGTCCGTCGCCGACAGACTCTCCACAGTATAGCTGGAAGTCACGCCCGTGGCGTTGCTGATGCCGGTAAACGAAGTCCCCGCCGTGGTCAACGGGCCCAATGGGTAGTCATTGAAATCAACATCCAGATGGTTGATGATCGCTGCCTGCGCGTTGACCGCCATCAGGACGGGAAAAGCGAGGGTGAGAAGCGGCTTGATGAAAACGGAGGCGGGGCGTGATTTCATGGTAGTTCTGTTTGGATCGGTTGGGGCGGGGAAGCTTCAGAGGCTGTGAAAAGATGATTTTAATGGCCTCGGAGTACCTATTTTTAGCCTATAACGAAATTCCGACGACCGCCTGTATTCAGGGAATACAGAAGGGAGGAAGAATGCAGTTAGAGGCAAAAAGAGGTGCTCCATGG
>Ga0182739_1001549_pt1 | contig 23814 bp, 23 predicted proteins | sample eDN5th30CBELigBY_FD_128873 | JGI IMG/M metagenome (GOLD analysis project Ga0182739, IMG submission 128873) | Enriched backyard soil microbial communities from Emeryville, California, USA - eDNA 5th pass 30_C BE-Lig BY (version 2) (version 2) | ecosystem: Environmental > Terrestrial > Soil >... | reverse complement strand
GATTTTGTCGGATCAAGTTGACACTTCCACCCAAGTCGGCTTCAAAAATATTGGTCGTCAGATCCTGCATTACCTCAGTGACCGAATATTCATTGCCATAAAGGCTACTATTGCTTATACGTGAAAGCGTCGTCGGATGCAGGACATGCGAGAGCGTACTCACCTGTAGCGACCTAAATGTATTCTGCGGTTTATAATCTTCGGTACTGCTGAAGAAGTTGAAGCCCCGGCGCTGCCGCTGCAGGTAAGGGAACAACGCATAGTCAGTTTCAAACGCATCGGGGGCATACACATACTTGCCCAATAGCTCCATGGCCTTCTTCTGGGTTTCCAACGGCACAGGGGTGTACGGTTCGGCATCGGTCCGCTGTCCCACAAAACTGCGATCTACATACACCCCGCCAATGTACCGGCTGATGGCAGCAGCCATGCTGGCGCGTTGGCTATTCAATTGGCCGTAGCGCAGCAGTAATTCCTGGTACCCTTGGTTGGGGCGGCTGAACCGTTCCTTTAACTTCGGCATCATATCGTTGACCAATAGAAACCGCTCCTCCCCATATGCCATCATGTCGTTAGAATGATCATTTACATTTACACGCGGATCGATGGCTTTGCCCGGGCTCCTCATATCGTCCGCATCATTGCCAAATGCCAGTTGCGGGTCGGTGCTTCGGCTCAGAATCTTATCCAGCCCTATCGCTTCTTCAGCTAGTGAAAACGGCGTATAACCATATTCGATAGCCCAGATGTCGTATGGTCCGGCTTTAGTGGTATAATAATCGCCTTGCTTACTGCGGTCGCGGCTTACGTTGATGGCGGGATAATCCATCACCGATCCTTGCAGGCCAATTTTCCGCGTCAGCTTGGTATCGTGCAGCTGCTCCGGACTAAGCATCTGGCTGGCTCGCATATTGTGGTTCAGCCCGAGGGTATGGCCCATTTCATGCATAATCAGGTAATACAGGAATTGCTTATGCATCTCTTTTACGGCTTCCGATTTACCCGCTTCGCCCAATCCCGCATCCAGGGTTTCGACAACAGCAATGCCCGTTTGGAACTGCATACTGAGTTCATTGGCAAGATTACATAGCGCGGTGTGGTTTACCTGTGAATGGTGAACGTATTCCGCTTGCGGAGCAATCGCCTGCTCCGGGTGTTCCCAGGGCAACGCTGCCAATGCCCCGTTACCGCCGTTAAACAGGTCATCCATCACCGGCGTGCCGGCACCCGACTTCCATTCCACGGTGATGTCGGCTCCAAGGATCTGCCCCGTCAGCGGATTATAGAAGCTCGGACCGATGGCGCCATAGCTCGGGCTTGCCGACGACTTCCAACGGATTACATTGTAGGCTATATCTGCCGGATCCCAATCTGCATCATCAGGCATCTGTTTCATCACAACTGCGTTTTTGAAACCCGCTGCCTCAAAAGCTTCGTTCCATTTCTCCCCGGCTTCCTTGATGATGGGGCGGTATTCCAGCGGTGTCGTATTTTCTATCCAGAACACAATCGGCTCCACGGGTTCGCTCATCTTCGCATTCGGGTTCTTTTTTTCCAAGTGCCAGCGGCTGATGAAATCGCGGTAAGGTGTGGGCGACACCGAGGTAAGGTCATCCACCTCTGCTCCGAAATACCCTACGCGGGGGTCATCCTTACGCGGACGATAGTTATTTTGGGGTACTGCCAGAAACGAGTGTTGCATCCGCACCGTTACATAGCGCGCGTCGGTGATGTCTTTGCCCCCACCGTTCATCGGCGTGGGATTGTCGTAGGTCAGCCGCACAACGACATCTGTGTTTTTTTGGAACGACCGCACGGTGTCATAGCTAGACTTGCCGGTGTTAAGACTCCCCAGGTTAAACATCGCCGTAGGTGGAATACCTGGCGGCATCACCGGTTTCACCGCATCTAACTTATTGCTAATAAATAGTCCGTCGATCGGAATGAGGTAGCCAGCGCTGTCCGAAGCGGCAATCTTCTCCGAATGGAAGATGGCTTCTGCTACATCTGCATTAGCCGCCTTACTTACCGGGTTTGCAGGGTCGTAATAAAATGCGGTATTCTTTTGCAGAAACTCAATCTTATCATGGTTTTTCCGGATGCTGAACAGCCAGGTATCGCGGATCATATTTTCATTGAGAAACAACGAGGTAGGGCCACCCATGGAAAAGCTTTGGTAGATGAAATCGTGATCCAGCTGTTCCTTGGTCACATATAGCTGTAAACTGGCAGTAGCGGTATCCTGATACAGCGTGAAGAGTCCGTCGATTTTCTTGCTCGACTTCACCTTGTCGTCGATACTCGGTTTTTCGTCTTTCTTTTTCTTCACCGAATCTGCGGCAGCCTTCGCTGTGCTGTCCTGTGGCGTTACTTTTGTGGAGTCAGGTTGATTTTTCGGGAGGGTATCCTGGAGGGAATACATGCCCGGATACCCTGAAGCAGTGGTACCTAAAAACAAGGCGCCCACTACAGTGGCTAACAATGTGTACTTCATTGGATTTTGGTTAAAAATTATACATTCATGTGTCGGTTCTTTGCAGTCCAAAGCCAAAGCCTCGTTATAAGACGCTCAGAGACCAAATTAGTTGCACGCGAACATCGTAAATTAAACAGTCATCAAATGTAATATTCCTGTTTCACAATCAATACCTGATCTTAAAATTCTCCTTGGCTTGTCCCGACCGGAAGAACGCCAGCCCCACCTGGAATAGATCGACGGTTATCGTCACCTCGGGCCTGGCTTTTATGGATTGCCATAACGCTTTTGCTCCGGGAGTGCGATGGCAGTCCAACAGTACCAACACACTTCCGGGATGGATTAGCGGCCATATGGCCTCCACTTCGGCCCCCAGCGTTCCGAGCGCGCCGCCGTCGACAATAACAAAATCTAGGGAAGAAGCTGGAATCGTTCCGCTTTCCCGCGTATATACCGTGCCCGGCTGATACCGATCGATGAGTCGTGCAACCAATCGTTTTACCTTGTTACGCGACTCACCGGGGCGGCGCCTGGCATAAATCACCTCATCCACCAACCGGTAAACAAAGGGCGAATGGGTGCCGTGGCGCGAATGTGCCACAAAAAAATGCACCAACCCGTCGAGGTAATAGCGTAAATGACCCATGGGCACAAAAATAGCATAAACTATCCATGTACTCCACCACCCTACCAACCATAGGTAAGCCCGCCATACAGACCCGCTTGCAGCACTTTCTTATTACTGTCCTTAGCATCCGCATGTTGGTAGCCCAAGGTAGGGCCTGCCGTTATGCCCCAACCGTGGCCGATACGGAGCCGGGGAAGTAGCCGTATCGCGAATTGTGATGTGCTGCTTTTCCTGAACCCCGTGCGGATCAGGCTGACCATCTCCGTGTCTAGCCCGAACATCCTTGATGTCACCAGATGCCCCCCCAGCCCGGTTTCCAAGCCATACGGCTCCATGCGGCCATCCAGACCATAAGCGATACCAACCAGCCCATACAGCACCCTTCCACCCGAGCGGAAGGTAAGCCGCGCCATGCCTGTTTCATCATATCCCAGCCCTATGCTCCGCCTGCCGTTCTTTACCAGGTTGACCAGACCAATCGGATAATCGCTACTGTCGGCAACATTGAGCAGACCAGCTAACTGGACGCCTCGCACATGTGCTGCGACATTAAATATGCCCGAGAGCTGCATGCCCGTTACATTCCCGGAACGGTTGCCCACACCACTCACTTGCATGCCCGAAACGTTGCCCACCACGATATTGGATATTCCGGCGATTTGCACACCTTCCAATTTTCGCCCTACCAGATTGAACAGTCCGGCGGTCTGGAAATAACGGACATCCTGCTGGTTGACATTAAAAATACCGCCCACCTCAACGCCATTCACACCCGCGGTGTGCCCACCGATGATATTCAACGATACCTGGTTCACCACCTGGCTATTGAACAAGCCCTGCGAACTTATCTGCGGTAAGAGGGATATCTGATAGGCATTATAGGCGAAGAACCCATCTAGGTTGATTCGTTGTATCCGTTGCTTCGAGTTGGTAAAAAAACGCCCCAGTGCCGTCCTTTCCAATCCGCTGCTCTCATTTTCGGGGAAAAACCAGTATCGCCGCGCCACGCTTTTCGATCCCACTTCAACAGGCAACAATAGCGCAATGGTGGTATCTTTATAATTCTCTTTGCTCACCGTAAGCCATATCGTCTCGTTGGGCCGCCGAAACGACAGCCTAAAATCCCCGGTTGCCCCCGACAATGTGGAAGCCAGGACATTCCGCTCATAGATACTGGCCTGGCTTATCGCTGTACCATCGCTGGCATCCCGCACGCGTCCCTCCACGACCAACGGCCGCCCACGCCGTTGTTCAATGCTGACCGTAAGGTCAATAAGACGGGGCGCATAACGGATGATAACATAACCCGGGCTTTCCTTGAATACATAGGCCGAACCAAGCAACTGCTCCAGAAAACCGAGCAGCGTGCCCCGGTAACTTTGGAGGTTAACCCGCTGGTCTACATCAACTGCATTGCTGTTGTAAGCGAAATAAAAGTTTTGCTGCCTACTTACCTTATCCAATAAATCGCCCACGCGCTGGCTGCCGCTGCTTACGGTAATTTCCCGTGCCAGATACGGCTGTGCCACGCAGTTGGGGGCCATCAGGATAATACACCCAACCAACAAGCAATTGAGCAGGGCTAAATAGCCGAAACCGATGCGCTGCATTTCCACAAGGGCTAATTGAATACAATCCGGTTACCTTGCCGTGTTGCCGTTATGCCCAGGGTCTCAGACACGATATGCAGCGTTTCGTCTAGCGTACCCCGGTACAACGTTGTCGTCATGGGCAGGTCACGAATCGCTTCATTTGCAATGGTAATTTCCACATTATATGTTTCCTCCAGCATCCGGGCAATCTGCCAGAGCGGCGTATGATCGAGTACACCAATCACCCTGCTCTCTTCGAAACGCCGGGTGACGGTATTGATGGTTACCCTTTGCTGGGCCTCTAGTTCGATGGTCCTATTAAGACCCGCTACTTTCACCTTCCCCGATTCGACGAAAACCGTCGTTTCCTCACCATTTCGCGTTACGCGGAAGGATGTACCCAACACGGTCACGGTCACATCGCCCGACTGGATGACAAAAGGCCGGTCGCGGTTAGGTTGCACCTCGAAAAACACCGACCCGCTACGGAGTGCAACCGCGCGCTTCTGCCGGAAAAACCCCTGCGAAAAACGCATTGACGCGTACTTGCTGAGTGTGACAACTGACCCATCTGCCAATGTATCCGTACTCACGGCATCGGTTGTTTCGTGTGTCACCCCAAACAGGGGATTGACAACCCGATTTGATCCAATCAAATAATACCCGGCAAATGCCGTTATCGATGTGAGGACAAGGACTGCAGCAACGCGCAGCCAGCCTAGCCGTTGAAGACGCGGCTTTGGGGGAGATCCCAACACGCCTCTCCCTGTCTGTGCCTCCCGGTGCTGTATAAACCGCTCCCAAGCAGCCTGCTCGTCTACCTTGCTTTCTGCGACAAATGACTGACTGGCATTCCATATCTGCTGCAAACGGGAGTAGTGCCGTCCATTGTCGGGATGGGCAGCAATCCAATGGCGCACCACCTTGGCTTCCGATTCGCTGGTTTCGTTCAACAGGTATTTTGTCAACAATACATCATCCATAACCTCATAGATTAGGCAGTAAAAGAATTAACATCGGAAGGAAGTCGGCCAACCGCAGCCGTAACAACCGCAGGGCTTTCCCCATGTGGGCCTCCACGGTCTTAACTGAAATACCCAGCCTTTCGGCTATCTCGTGGTACCGCAGCTCCTCAAAACGACTGAGCTGGAATACCGTCCGGCATTTTTCGGGCAGCTGTTGAAGCGCCGCGTGCAACTGGCGTCGCAGCTCACCATCCGCAGCCACTTCGTCAGCTTGTCGGTGTTTGTATTCCGCCATCGCTTCCTCCATATATTTACGCTGCACTTTCTTGTGCTTCAGGTAATTCAGACTTTCGTGATAAACCGACTTGTAAAGATATGCCCTCAGCGAGGTGTGGATAGCCATCCGTTCCCGATTTTCCCACAGCTTCAGAAATACCGTCTGCACGATTTCCTCCGCCATCAAATCATCCTGAAGCACGGTATGGGCGTAGGCGTGTAACGCCTTGAAATCACGCTTGAACACCTCCTCAAAGGCCGTATCAGAACCGGAATATGCCACTGCTTCGCTTTTGGCCAAAGTTACTTCCATTTAACAACATTGACAACCTCGCAGCGCGTTACCCCTATTTCATGAATAGTTTTTTTAAATCCGCCTTCCTGTATGATAAGAATCATGTCATATTCAACACACCGATATTGCATATAAGGTCGAATTTATCTAAGTTTGCCTTAGATGAACGAGAAGGAAATAGATTCGTTGATTAAATTATTGGACGATCCCGACACGGAGGTTTTTCACCATGTTGAGCAGAAACTCATCATGATGGGTCCCGAAGTAATTGGCCGGCTGGAAACGGTCTGGGGGCAATCGTTCGACGTAATGTTGCAAACCCGCATCGAGAACCTCATTCATAAAATACAGTTTGAAGATGTGCTGCAGGAGCTTGAACTCTGGAAACTGAGCGGTTCATTCGATTTACTCCAGGGGTTGATTATCGTAAACAAGTACCAGTACCCCGATGTTGACGAACAGAAAATAATCAACCAGATTGAGTCTATTAAGCGCGATGCCTGGCTGGATATGATCTACAGCATGAGTGCCGTTGAGAAGGTGCGACTCCTCAACAACATCTTATACAATGCCCACGGCTTTTCGGGCAATACGAGCAATTATCACGACCCACAGAACTCCTACGTAGGCCAGGTACTGGAAACTCACAAAGGCAATCCCATCCTCCTGGCCTGCATTTATAGTATCGTGGCTCAAAAACTCGATATCCCCATATATGGCGTCAACCTGCCAAAACACTTTATATTGGCCTATACGGAAGACCATACCCCCGTGGAGAATAAGGACGGTATATTGTTTTATATTAATGCGTTCAACAGGGGTCAGATTTTCGGGCGGCATGATGTGGTTGCTTTCCTCAAACAACTGAACCTTGCGCCCAATGACGATTTCGTATTACCCTGTACCAACGTCGATATTATCACCCGCGTATTGCGCAACCTGGTGACCTCCTATTCGCAGGCCGGAAATTCAGCTAAAACGGATGAAATCAACCGGATGCTGGATCTTCTGGCTTAATCGCCGGTTTTTGTCTTATTGCAGTTCTGCTGTTAATCCGCGCACATCCAGGTACATCCCGAATGGATATCGATTATTATTCAGCGTATCCAAATCAATCGTTTCCTCCGGAGCCACATTACCCTTGTCGGACAGGCGGAAACGAGAGATCTTCCGCTCATCGCGGTCGGCCACAAAGATAGTGCGCCTGCTCGCTTCGCCCCTCGAATCAACAGCGACGTCAACAGGCCCGGTCAGGCCGGTTAATGCACCACTGATGGTACGGGTTGGAGATACGGTAGCTGAAATGGTGCTCAGATGGGCCTTGATTCCTTCAATGATATATATCCTCCCATCCGCGACCGGATTGTTCAAACTTCCGGTACCATAATCCGCCACCACCAAGATATCCAACGAATCTACAAATGCAATACCCCTAATAGCGGTTGCGCCCTCGATCCTGACGGTCGACAGCGCAGGTAAATTAACAGGAAGTGTGTCTAGGGTGGAGAGCTTTCCGTAGAGCGAAACTCCACCATTTACCCCTGCATTGGACACCAGCAAGCTGTCGTTCCACAGTTGCACATCCCACGGCCGCATATCGGCCCCCAAACGCAATGTCCTGTTGGGTTTGGTAAAGCCAGCACGGTTCATCGGCTGGTAGAAACCATATAGGGTTGTCGAAGCATTGCTTTCTGTAGTACTGGCTACATAAAGCATTTTGGTCGGATTGTGGTATACAATGCCCCGCATCTGCGTAAGCAGCCGATTCCCAAAGCTACCCGTATTGCCCAAGTTACCCAATTCGCCTACAGTCATCACCCGTATCGTCGTGTCGTTATATGCCGCCTGGAACAGGCGGCTATCTAATGGGCTGAAGTGAATACCGGCACCACCAAGAACGTCGGAATCGTGGCCCAATGCGACGTACATTTCCGAAGTATCCGCCGGGTCGATCAATAGGACGTTGTCAATATCATCTTTCGAAGCGTCGGTCTGGTAATTCTCAATTGACACGTACAACCGTGCAATCGGTCGTTTTGGATACGCTGGTTCGTCGTCATTGCGCACGCAACCGCCAATGACCAGCAATGCGCCAAGTACTACCAATGGAAAAAACGATTTCTTCATCCGGCGGAGTTTCGTGCAAACTTAGAGAAAGTTGCATATAAAAGCAACATTATTCGCCTCGCTCCGCTTTCATTGGTGCTCATGAGCGCTTGCGCGATTATCGGTTTATCGGCTGCCATCTAGACAACTTGTACAGCGGAAATGTAAAGAAAAATCACTAATTTTGCCCCTTAGCTAACGTTGGGAAAACATGGACAATACGGAATTCAAACGCGAAAAACTGGAATTGCCGGATGGCGAAAACAAACTGTTGTTGCACTCGTGCTGTGCGCCTTGCTCTGGCGAAGTGATGGAAGCGCTGATTGCATCAGCCATCGATTTCACCATTTATTTTTACAACCCCAACATTCATCCGCGCAAGGAATACGATCTCCGAAAAGATGAAAACATCCGCTTTGCGGAGCAACACGGCATCCCATTTGTCGATGCCGACTACGACGTGGACAATTGGTTTGCCCGCGCTAAAGGCATGGAGCACGAGCCGGAGCGCGGAATCCGCTGTACCATGTGTTTTGATATGCGTTTCGAGCGCACCGCGCTTTACGCTCATGAAAACGGCTTTCCGGTAATCACCAGTTCGCTGGGTATTTCGCGCTGGAAGAATTTCGAACAGATCAACGATTGCGGCGAACGCGCAGCAGGCCATTACCCCGGCATTACCTACTGGACATTCAATTGGCGCAAAAAAGGGGGTTCATCGCGCATGCTCGAAATCAGCAAGCGTGAGCAGTTTTATATGCAGGAATATTGCGGTTGCGCCTATTCCCTGCGCGACACCAATCATTGGCGCTTGGAGAATGGTCGTGATCGGATCGAGATCGGGAAGCATTATTATGGCGACTAACGCAATCCGTTAACGATAAAAAACTTTCATATCTTATAATTTATGTATACCTTTGCGGGCTCAATTGTGGGGTGGTGAATTATTTGAAGCAATACCGGATTCCCTTCACGGGGCTGAGCTTAGGCGCGCATGACTTCGAGTTTGACATTGACAAGTCGTTCTTTGATTGCTATGAATATTCCATTGTGAAGGATGGCAACCTGAAGGCCTTTGTCAACCTGCTTAAACAGGAGAACATGATGGTCCTGCAGTTTCACATTACCGGTACGGTCATGCTTACGTGCGATGTATGTTTGTCGCCTTTCCCAGCAAAGACCGATATCAGGGAACGGCTGATTGTCAAATTCACCGATGAGGATGCCGCAGAAAGTACGGAAGAGATTATCGTACTGGCTAGGCATGAACACGAATTGGACATTGCGGGGCTCCTGTACGAATACATCAATGTAGCCATACCACATTACAGCAAATGCAGTGAGCAGGGAAACGACATCACTTGCGACGAAACCGTACTGGCTAAGTTAAGCGACCTCGCTCCGACACATCAGGAAAAGGAAAAAAAACAATCAGATCCCCGTTGGGATGCACTAAAAAAAATAAAATACAATTAAATAACAATACGAGATGGCACATCCAAAACGTAAAACCTCCAAAGCACGGAGAGACAAAAGAAGGACACATTATAAAGCCGAACGCCCAACCTTGGCAACTTGCAAGGAAACAGGGGCTGTGCACCTGCCTCACCGCGCATATCTGGTAGATGGCAACCTTTATTACAACGGTAAACTGATCGTCGAAAACACTGCTTCTGCCTAAATTGGTCTTTCAAAAAAATCGAACATCCCATAACGTGTAACTGATTTTTTATGCGTTACTTTGGGGTGTTTTTGCGTATTATCGGATTCAGCGACAATAACGAATGAAGATTGGTTTAGATATATTGGGCGGCGATTTTGCCCCGGAGGCAACCATTAAAGGCGCTATTTTGGCAGCCAAACAGCTTTCGGAAGACCAGAAAATCGTACTCATCGGCAACCAGGATATTGCTAAACAACACATAGAACAAGCAGGGGAAAATCCTGCTTTTTTTGAATACGTACATGCCCCTGACCATATTGGAATGGGCGAACATCCTACCAAAGCCATTGCTCAAAAACCCGATTCGAGTATCAGTCGTGGATTTCAATTGCTTAAAGAAGGTGCTATTGATTCCTTTGCTTCGGCAGGAAATACCGGTGCCATGCTGGTTGGGGCGGTATTGAGCGTAAAAACCGTACCCGGCGTGATCCGCCCGGCTATTGCGACCAATGTTCCGAAAATCAAAAGCGGCTTTGGAATTCTACTCGACGTAGGTGCCAATGCGGACTGCAAGCCTGAAATGCTTCCGCAGTTCGGACTGTTGGGCAGCCTTTTTTCCGAACACGTATATGGCATCGAAAAACCCACCGTGGGCTTAGTGAATATCGGTGAGGAAGCCGAAAAAGGCAATGCGCTTACACTCGCAGCCTATCCGCTCCTAAAAGAAAATAAGCGCATAAATTTCATCGGCAACGTAGAGGGCCGTGAGCTCTTTGACGAAAAAGCCGATGTGATGGTATGTGATGGGTTCGTAGGCAACATCGTACTCAAACTTGCAGAATCATTTTATGTGCTAACACGGAAGAAAGGGTTCAAAGATTCGTTTTTTGACCGCTTCAACTATGAACAGTACGGTGGCAGCCCTATCCTGGGTGTTAATGCCCCCGTCATTATCGGGCACGGTATCTCCAGCCCGGAAGCCATAAAAAATATGGTGTTCCTATCTAAAAACATGATCGATTCCGGTATCATCGAACGAATAAAACGGGCTTTCAATTAATTTGCTATATGTCAAAAATTCATGCTGCCGTAACGGCTGTACACGGGTACGTACCTGACTATATCCTTACCAACCAGGAACTCGAAACCATGGTTGACACAAACGACGAATGGATTACCACACGTACCGGCATCAAAGAGCGGCGTATCCTAAAGGGTGAGGGTAAAGCGACGTCTGACATGGCTGTACCTGCAGTAAATGGCTTATTGGAAAAAAGAGGTATAGGTGCCGACGAAATAGACCTGATAATCTTCTGTACTGTTACGCCAGACATGCCTTTTCCAGCTACGGCCAACATCCTCGCAGATAAAGTGGGGGCTGTAAACGCTTGGGGGTTCGATTTGCAAGCTGCTTGTTCGGGTTTTATCTACGGGCTCACCACCGGCGCGCAGTTCATCGAAGCGGGCACGCACAAAAAAGTACTGGTGGTCGGTGGCGACAAGATGTCATCCATCATCAACTATAAAGACCGTACCACGTGTATTATCTTTGGCGATGGTTGCGGCGCGGTACTACTCGAACCAAATGAAGAAGGGCTAGGCGTGATGGATTCGATCCTCAAAAGTGATGGCTCGGGCTGCCCGTACCTCAACATTAGGGCCGGCGGCTCATTGCTACCAGCTTCGCATGCCACGGTAGATGCCGACTTACACTACGCCTATCAGGAAGGCCGTACGGTATTTAAATTCGCGGTGACCAACATGGCAGACGTAGCTGCAGAAATCATGGCCCGCAACGGCCTTACGGCCGACGATGTGGCTTGGCTTGTACCACATCAGGCCAATAAGCGCATCATCGACGCAACGGCAGATCGCATGGGACTCAGTGATGAAAAGGTGATGGTCAATATCGAGCGTTATGGAAACACCACTGCCGGCACCATCCCCCTCTGCCTGTGGGAATGGGAAAACCGGCTAAAAAAGGGTGACAACCTTATACTCGCTGCATTTGGAGGTGGGTTTACCTGGGGCTCCGTGTACCTGAAATGGGCGTATGGTAACTAGCGCGCAATAAATACCGATTTTATTTGTTATATAATAGATTAGCTAATATTTTTGATTCTTTATTTGGATACCATTAGAAGCACAGCATCGCATGGCGTCCGTTAAACCTACTAAACAATGAGCATGGATATCAAACAGATTCAAGACCTGATTAAGTTTGTCGCTAAGTCGGGGGTGAATGAAGTAGCTATTGAAGAAGAAGATTTCAAGATCACCATAAAGACAAACCAAGCACCTACTTACGTTACAGCAACGGTACCTACAGCCGCACCAGCACCATTACCGGCAGCGACTCCGGCAGCTCCGGCTCCTGAAGGACCAAAACAGACAGCACCTAAAGCCGAAGACATTTCAAACTACGTGACTATCAAATCACCAATGATTGGCACATTCTATCGGTCGTCATCACCCGACAAACCTGCATTTGTGAGCGTGGGAGATGAAATCACAACCGGTAAGGTGGTTTGCATCGTTGAAGCGATGAAACTTTTCAACGAAATCGAATCGGAGATCTCGGGCAAAATCGTGAAGATATTGGTCGACGACGCTCAACCCGTAGAGTACGACCAACCGTTGTTTTTGGTTGAGCCCAAATAACGTTGCTGCGCTAAATCCATTTTTTTAATGTTGTATTTGCGCCCATTAGACGACGATCACACACTACCGAAGATAGTTAGATATTCATGTTCAAAAAAATACTAATAGCAAACCGGGGGGAGATCGCATTGCGCGTTATCCGCACCTGCCGTGAAATGGGCATCAAGAGCGTAGCGGTGTATTCCACTGCCGATCGTGACAGCCTGCATGTACGTTTTGCCGACGAGGCCGTATGTATCGGCCCTCCGCCAAGCAAAGACTCTTACCTTAATATTCCCAATATCATTTCAGCTGCCGAACTGACCAACGCAGATGCAATACACCCTGGCTACGGTTTTTTATCGGAAAATGCCCGCTTCTCGTCCATCTGCAACCAGTATGGCATTAAGTTTATTGGTGCTACGGCCGAGCAAATAGAGCAAATGGGCGACAAGGCCTCCGCCAAGGACACCATGAAGAAGGCTGGTGTACCCACTATTCCCGGTTCAGACGGGTTGGTGAACGATATAAAAGAAGGCATTGCGATAGCCAACGACATTGGCTATCCGGTCATTCTCAAAGCCACTGCAGGTGGCGGCGGCCGGGGAATGCGTATTGTCTGGAAGGACGAAGAGTTTGAACCAGCTTGGGATTCGGCTCGACAGGAGGCAGGAGCTGCCTTCGGCAACGACGGCATCTACCTGGAGAAATTCGTGGAGGATCCTAGACACATCGAGATTCAGGTGGTGGGTGACCAATTCGGTACTGTATGCCACCTTTCCGAACGTGATTGCTCCATTCAGCGGCGCCACCAGAAACTTATTGAGGAAGCCCCTTCTCCGTTTATTACACGCGAGCTGCGCCGAGCCATGGGCGAGGCAGCCATTAAAGGCGCCAAAGCGGTCAACTACGAAGGTGCGGGCACGATCGAGTTTCTCGTGGACAAACACCGTAATTTCTATTTTATGGAAATGAATACCCGTATCCAGGTGGAGCATCCGGTTACCGAGGAGGTCATCAATTTTGACCTCATCAAGGAGCAGATTAAAGTGGCGGCAGGCATCCCGATTTCGGGCAACAGCTATGAGCCAACGATGCACGCCATCGAATGCCGTATCAACGCTGAAGACCCGTTTCATGGTTTCAGGCCTTCACCGGGAAAGATCACGAATTTCCACTCGCCGGGCGGCCATGGCGTTCGGGTAGATACACATGCCTACTCAGGCTACATCATCCCTCCCAATTACGATTCCATGATTGCCAAACTGATCTGCGTGGCGCAAACCCGCGAGGAAGCCATCTCAACCATGGAGCGCGCACTGAGCGAATTTATTATCGAAGGCATTAAGACAACCATCCCATTGCATTTGCGGTTGATGCGCGACCCGAATTTCAGGGCGGGCAACTTTACAACGAAGTTTATGGAGACCTTCGATCTGAGCGAGTAAATAATTGTAACAACATCCTCCGAACATACCATTCTTATCAAATAGAATGGTATTTTTGCTTTTCATCAATAACAATGAGCAAATTATCCGGCAAGAAACTTATAGAGACCCTCAAAAATAAAGGCAAGAACCTTGAGGCCGAGATGTCATTCTTTGACCACCTCGAAGTATTGCGCTGGCATCTTATCCGGTCGGCCATCGCTGTGGTTGTCTTTATGGTTGTCGCGTTTTCGTTTTACGATTTTATATTCGACGATGTCATCATGGGTCCGAAAGACGCAAATTTCTGGACCTATCGCATGATGTGCCGGATTGCAGACTGGCTCAACACGCCCGACTTCTGTGTTACCGAAGTGCCTGGCACTATCATCAATACACAAATGGCGGGGCAGTTTATCCTCCAAATCAACTCGTCGCTTATCATTGCGGTGATGCTGGGGTTTCCGTATCTTTTGTATGAAGTGTGGCTTTTTATCAAACCAGCATTGACGGATGTAGAACGGAAATCTGCCAGTGGATTTGTGTTTTATGCCACGTTGCTATTCATCCTTGGTGTATTGTTTGGCTACTTCATGGTGGTGCCACTTGCCATGAATTTTTTAGCCAACTATTCCATCAGCGGCGATATTGCGAATACCATCACCGTGCAGAACTACCTTTCGTTCGTGGCGACACTCACATTGGGATGCGGCATTATCTTCGAACTGCCAATCATTATCTTTATCCTCTCGAAACTTGGCATCATGACTCCGCAATTCATGCGGAAATCACGCCAATATGCCGTCGTCATCATCCTGATTATTGCGGCCATCATCACCCCTACCCCAGATATCATCACGATGCTCACCGTTAGTTTTCCGATGTTTATACTTTATGAACTGAGTATTATCGTTGCTTCGCGGGTACACAAGAAGCGGATGAAAACCGATTTGGACTTCTATAAGGGAGAAGGAAAGCAAACAGAAGAAAAACAATAAAATTAATCATGACTACACCATATACCATCGCCATTGGGGGAGACCATGCCGGCTTTGCATACAAGACGGAGCTATTGGATTTCCTGGAACGCGCGGGCTATACCGTGAAAGACTTCGGTCCGCAATCTGCCGATTCAGTGGACTATCCCGATTTTGCACATCCCGTGGCCTCAGCCGTAGAAAGCGGTACTTTTGACCGGGGCGTCCTGATATGCGGCAGTGCCAACGGCGTGGCCATCACGGCCAATAAGCATCAGGGCATTCGCGCTGCCATCTGCTGGGAGGAAGAGTTGGCCTCCCTCGCCCGGCAACATAACGATGCCAACATCGTGTGTATACCCGCCCGCTTCATCGATCTGGAACTGGCTAAGGCTATCATCGACAAGTTTCTCACTACGGAATTCGAGGGTGGGCGGCATGCCAATCGGGTGAATAAAATGTGTTGTTCATAACGGTGAAGCCGTCGATACCTAGTATCTAGTGCCTTATATCTCAAAGCAATGAAACAAATATTATCCTTATTCCTCATTCCTGCCTTTTGCGGGTGCATTATGGCTCAGGATCCCGTGCAGCTGAAATATGCGTCGGAGATCACTCCCGAAACAGCAAAAGCACACCTTTCTATCCTCGCTTCGGCCGAATTTGAAGGCCGCGGTACGGGTGAACCTGGCGGTGAAAAAGCGGCAGAATACATTGCCACGGAGTTTAAACGACTGGGATTGGCCGGGCCTGTGGATGGTTCATACTTCCAGCCCGTGAAGCTGATTCGTACAAAATTCGAAGTGAATGCCTTTTCTATCGATGGAAAATCTTATGCCCACGGCAAAGACTTTTACTTTGTGGGCGGGGGACCGGAAACCACCGTTAACGCCAACGAAATCATCTTCATCGGCTATGGCATCAGTGATGAAAAATACGACGATCTGAAGGCAATCGATATCAGTGGCAAGGTCGTATTGGTAATCAGCGATGGCGAACCTGAAGACGCCCAAGGCAATTCCCTCATTACCGGCGCAGATACCGCATCGGAATGGGTGACCTCACGTACCAAACGACTCCAGAATATCACTTCGAGAAACCCCAGGCTCATCATTGCGGTCTCCAGCTCGGTTAAGGAAACACTTGAACGCATGGGAAACCGGCTCACCCAGCCGCGCATTGCGCTGGATGAAGGCGAAGGTGCCAATGATCCATCGGCTGGCAGCCGTACGCCCGTAGTCAACATCGGTCCCGAAATGGCCGACCTGCTTTTGGCTCGTGCTAAAACGTCGATCGGCGAGTTGACCCAACGCATCAACGAGACACAACAACCCCAGAGCAAAAGCTATAAGACCCGACTGAAAACGACTTTTGGCTCAGTTACCGAGCCATTCACTTCGGATAATGTATTGGGATACCTCGAAGGCACAGACCTCAAGGATGAACTGCTCGTACTCACGGCGCACTACGACCACGAAGGCAATCAAAACGGAACGATTTACTTCGGTGCGGACGATAACGGATCGGGCACAACCGGCATATTGGAACTGGCCCGGGCCTTTACCAAAGCCAAAGCTGAAGGCCATGGCCCACGGCGCAGCATCCTTTTCATGACGGTAACCGGTGAAGAAAAGGGGCTGTTGGGCTCCAACTACTACTCTCGCCATCCTATATTCCCGTTAGAAAACACCGTTGTTAACCTCAATACAGATATGATTGGCCGCGTTGATGACAAGCACCTTCGTGGCAATCACAACTATGTGCACGTTATCGGATCGGACAAACTAAGCTCCGAGCTGAAAACCATCAACGAAAATGCTAACGCCGAATATACGCACATGGAACTGGATTACATGTATGACGATCCAAAAGACCCGATGCGCATCTACTACCGCTCAGATCAGTATAACTTTGCGAAACACGGTATTCCGGTCACTTTCTATTTCAGCGGCTTACATCCCGATTACCACACGCCGGCAGACACAGTTGAGAAAATCAATTTCGAACTGCTTGCCAAACGTGCCCGGTTGGTTTTTCATGTCGCTTGGGAAGTCGCCAACCGCGATCAGCGGCTCGTTGTGGATTCTAATAAGGAATAATTAAAAAAAGACTATGCTACCCCGTATCAATTTTACAACAACACAGGCCTATAAATACCTCAGTAACCATTACGTCGATATCGCGCCGAAGCACCTCACGGAACTCTTTGCCGCCGATAAAGATCGGTTTACCAAGTTTTCGATCACATTTGGAGACATCCTTTTCGACTATTCCAAAAACCGTATCGACGACAGCACGAAAGCGCTGCTCCTTCAACTGGCCCGCGAATGCCGATTGGAAGAAGCTATCAACGCGATGTTCGCCGGCGAGGCCATTAACGAAACAGAAGGCCGTGCCGTGCTCCACACTGCCCTGCGCCATCAGGGCGACAATCCAGTGGTGGTAGATGGCGAAGATGTAATGCCCGATGTAAAGGCCGTATTAAATAAGATGCGCAGGTTTTCCGAACGTATTATTGGTGGCGACTGGAAAGGTCATACCGGAAAGCCCATCACTGATGTCGTCAATATCGGTATCGGTGGCTCCGACCTCGGCCCCGTCATGGTAACCGAGGCACTGAAGCCTTATAAGAACCACTTGAATATCCATTTTGTATCAAACGTAGATGGTACGCATATCGTCGAAACACTTAAAAAGGTCGATCCTGCGACAACCCTGTTTCTCATTGCTTCCAAGACATTCACTACGCAGGAGACCATGGCCAATGCGCATACAGCACGGCAGTGGCTGCTCGACAGCGGTGCGGTCCCCGAAGACGTAGCTAAGCATTTCGTAGCCCTCTCCACCAATGCTAAAGCCGTTGCCGACTTTGGTATCGATACACAGAATATGTTCGAGTTTTGGGATTGGGTAGGCGGCCGGTATTCGCTGTGGAGTGCCATCGGACTCTCCATTGTACTCAGCATCGGTTACGAAAACTTCGAGCAGCTGCTCCAGGGGGCCGACGCGAGCGACGCCCATTTCCGGGAAACGCCGTTTGAAGAGAACATCCCGGTTATCATGGCGCTGCTCGGCGTGTGGTACAACAACTTTTTCGACGCCGAAACACAGGCTATCCTTCCCTACGATCAATACCTGCACCGGTTTGCCGCATATTTCCAACAAGGCGATATGGAAAGCAACGGCAAGTACGTGGACCGCGAAGGCGAGCCGGTGGATTACCAAACCGGACCCGTCATCTGGGGCGAGCCGGGCACCAACGGCCAGCATGCTTTTTATCAGCTCATCCACCAAGGCACCAAACTAATCCCTTGTGACTTTATCGCGCCTGCGCAAACCCACAATCCCATTGGCGAGCACCACACACTGCTGCTGTCCAATTTCTTTGCGCAGACCGAAGCGCTGATGAATGGCAAGGATGAGGCAGCGGTAGTTGCCGAGCTAAAAGCCTCCGGCAAGTCGGACGAAGAGATCGCCCGCCTGAAAACCTTCAAGGTATTCGAAGGGAACCGTCCCAGCAACTCCTTCCTCATCAGGAAGATTACCCCCTTTACACTCGGATCACTGATTGCCCTTTATGAACACAAGATTTTCGTACAGGGAATCATCTGGAATATCTTCAGTTTCGATCAGTGGGGCGTGGAGCTTGGTAAACAGCTGGCCGGAAAGATTCTGCCCGAACTGCGGAATGAACAACCGGTATCTACGCACGACGCTTCTACCAACGGGTTGATCAATCGCTATAAATCATGGCGTTGAATCTTTAAACGGCTTTTTTTCGGTAAACGGGGTTTTCTGCACGGAATTTGCCGCTCGATTAGCTATGAACAAGCAACATCGTTGGCGGTTGGCAGCGGCCGCTTTTGGCGCGACCGCTTTGCTATTCGGAGGTTCCTGTCAAGGGCCGGTATCATCTCAAGACGAAAATACAGCACACGACGACACTGTGCCGCAGGGCACAGTCGTTCAAATGTCAGTGACCTCGTGCTACCTTCATACGCGCGAGCGGGATTCCGTACGGTTGAGCATCACGGTGGCGGACGACAGCGCTTCGGGTACGCTCCACTTTAAAAACTACCAGATTGATGGAAGCCAGGGAATCGTCGAAGGCCGTTTCCACGGCGACACGCTTTTCGTTGTTTATGACTTCCAGGCTGAGGGCACCCAAAATCGAACGGAGGAGGCCTTCCTCAAGCGGGGGGCCGATCTGATACGCGGGGTTGGTGACCGGGAACCGGTGGAAAACACATACCGGTTTACGGATCGTGGCGCTATCGATTTCGAAGCGGGCCAGATCTTTCAACCGGTATCATGTAATTAGTGAATCACTCTTTGCCCGCTGAACTTAATTCAGCGCAGCTAGTGCATTGTCGTAGTTGGGTTCGTTGGTTACTTCCGCGACCTGCTCGGTATACTTTACGGTACCATCTTCACCAATTACCACCACGGCACGGCTCAACAGCCCTTCTAGCGGGCCATCCGTTAGTTTCAATTTATAGGCGTCAGAAAAATTACTATCCCTGAATTCAGACAACGTTTCCACATTGCTGATGCCCTCCGCAGCGCAGAACCTTCCCTGTGCAAATGGCAGGTCCCGTGAAACGCATAACACCACCGTGTTATCCAAACCTGCTGCTTTTTCGTTGAATGTCCTCACCGAGGTCGCGCATGTACCTGTATCGATGCTCGGGAAAACATTGAGGATAACCGTTTTACCTTGGTAGTCACCCAACGACTTTGTGGATAGGTCGCCAGCTATCAATTTAAAATCGGGAGCTTTACTTCCCACGGCCGGCAGCGATCCAGCGGTATGTACGTCCGTGCCTTTGAATGTTATTGTTGCCATAGTCTTTTGATTTTCCGTAATAATAGCAAATTCCTTACGGGTTTAAAAGGTTTTCGGCAATTGTTGACAGGTGGGTGATACATACGGCACCTGTATTTATCTATTGAGGATTGTTGATCAATGCCTCAACCCCATTGAAATTTGTATGGTGATGAGCAGTAACTTGTTCTTCTCACTGCTATGATTAATTCATTTATCCCTGAAATTTGCTATACAGGTATATGAATATAACAGCGATTACAAATATTACATATAAAATGTACTCAGTCTTGACTTTTTTCGGTCTCTTATTAGAATCTGATTCTCTTCTTTCCATAACTTTTTAAAACTAACAATTTTTTTGCTGTCGGTCCCCGGAGGCATCGATGCCACGACCTTGTCCCCGTACCCGCATTTCGTACACGTAGCTGATACTCAAAGCGGCGTTCGGGCCTATGTTAAAAGCCGTATTGACTTCTGTATGCCGAAACACTTAATTTACGAGGAGCTCGATCTCCGGCAATTCATGGAAAGAATAGTCGCTCAATTAGACGGCGTCGAGCCGGATTAACCAAAAGTTTATTTTAGTTTCAATCTCATTTTGAAGGTTTATACCATATGAAATTTCAAGCGCTTAGACGGGCTCCTAACCGCCTTATTTGTAAAATGGTCTTTTTGGCCGTGCATATTTCACCCCTTTTTAACTGAAAATTGAACCCAGCGAGTTGGGAAAGTCTCCGAAGCGAGTTGCCAAACTCTCCGAAGTCTCTTTCCAAAGTGACCACGGTCAGTTTTTAAAGCGGATTTTTAAAAAATATTTCTTTTAACAAGCATATTATATTTCCTATAAATAGGAATTAATTTCGTGGTTTTATGCTATATGCCCTCAAGGACGACGAGTTTTTGAAAGGTGCCTTCGAAGAAACGTCAGGTTATATGGCGTGTATTTTGAACACATGAGTACCAACAAGCATCTTGATATGTATATCCGGGAGGCCCTGGATATTTCGCAGAGTGCAGTAGCCTAATGTGCTGAACATGTCGCAACCGGCCTATTCGAAAATTGAGCGGGGAAAAACCGAGGTAAAAGCCTTACAGCTTTATAAAATAGCGACTTGCATGGGGATTACCGTTTATGAACTGCTGCCAGAGGTCATGGCCAGCGATGTAATGACGATTACTTACTGGCACCACTGGTACACCACATCCGCCAATGGTGGTATACGAAGAAGTTAGACACGTACGCGAGGCATAGCCAAAGGTGACTCATCGGTGGCTAATACGTGGCTAAACCCAGCGGATATTACGATTGTGATACACATGTACCGTGGTGACCCTTCGGTGCTGGCAATTTGTATCTGATAGCCGATTTAGCTAAGTTTGTGGCATGAGGATAATGGAGGATTTATGATCGGCTGGTTGTTGATTGTATTGATCATCGCTGGTATCGGTATCGTTGCGTGGGGTGCCTTCCATATCCAAGCAAACTTTTTCCTCAAAGCCGTGCACCAAGGCAATACTTCAAACCACCAAATCGCCCTTACGTTTGATGACGGCCCCCATTCGGTTTATACCCCAGAAGTACTGAAACTGCTGGCGCGCTACAATGCTAACGCAACTTTTTTCTGTATTGGAAACCACGTTTCGCAACACCCCGAAATCGTAAAAAAAATCCACGAAGCGGGGCACGTGGTGGGTAACCACTCCTATTCCCATGGACAAACAATCGATTTCAACGGAAAGAACAGCTGGCTTGAGGAACTTCGGCAAACAGACATGATGATAAAGCAGGCTATTGGTCGCTGGCCGCGATTCTTCCGGCCACCGTATGGCGTAACCACACCGCACCTCGCCAACGCTATCCACATGAGCGGCCACCGTGTAATTGGGTGGTGCGCTCGCCCCTACGACACGCTGAAACGCCGCTTGCCCAGACGCATTGCCGAAACCGTCCTGCGAAAAGTGAAGCCCGGTGCCATCATCCTGCTGCATGACACGCACGAACGGATTGTGCCGGTTTTGGAACAGTTGTTGCCCGAGCTCCACCAGCGTGGCTACGCGCTGGTTACCGTAGCGGAATTAATCGATCAGGATGCTTATACTGAAACATAATACACTTGTACTGGCCTTGCTGCTGCTATGCTGTACCGCCGGATTTGCCCAACGAAAAGCACTAACGGCGACCGAATCGGCCGCAGTGAAGGCCAAGATAACCGCCAGCACGCAAAACCTGCAATCGCTGCAAAGTGACTTTACCCAAACCAGGCAGCTCAGCTATATGGACAACGCGATCCAATCCGCGGGCAAACTCTCTTTCAAAGCACCGGGGAAAATACGATGGGAATATACCTCGCCCACCGCCTATGTGGTCATCTTTGACGGCCAAACGATGCATGCCATAGCAGGCGGCCGCACCAAAACGACCAACCTCGCCGCCAATCGGCGGATGCAAGGGTTGAACGATCTCTTGGTCGGCTCGGTACAAGGCGGCAATATGCTCGACGAAAGCCGTTTCAACATCACCTATTACCGCGAAAAAACCAACTACGTAGCTGTACTGACACCAAAAGACAAGAGTCTTAGCCGGTACATCCGGCAAGTGGAGCTGGTATTTAACAACACCAGCCTACTGCTTACGCAGGTTACGCTCTCTGATCCGGCGGGCGATAGCACCCAACTCGTATTTACCAACCAACGGAAAAATACTTCAATACCCGACGCAACGTTCCAACCGTAACGAAATCGTCCAACCCTAGATTTTGTCAACAGCTTACCGGCTATTGCAAGCCTAGTAGACGCCGGTTGCTTTCTTCGTCCGCTTCGCCACCGGCAAAGTCGTCGAACGTTTTCTCCGTAACACGGATGATGTGGTCGTTGATGAATACCGCACCTTCGCGGGCACCGTCTTCGGGGTGCTTCAGCGCGCACTCCCATTCCATTACCGCCCAGCCCTTGAAATCATAAGCCGTCAGTTTGCTGAATACCGCCTTGAAGTCCACCTGGCCGTCGCCCAGCGACCGGAAACGACCCGCACGTTCAACCCAGCCCGAATAACCACCGTATACGCCCTGTTTTCCAGTAGGGTTGAATTCCGCATCCTTCACGTGGAATGCCCTGATACGTTCGTGGTAATGGTCGATATAAGCCAGGTAATCCAGGCATTGCAGCACAAAATGCGACGGGTCATACAGCAAGCACGCCCGTGGATGGTTATCCACCTTTTCCAGAAAACGCTCATAACTTACCCCGTCATGCAGATCCTCGCCCGGATGTATTTCGTAGCAGACATCCACGCCCTGCTCGTCGAACGCGTCCAGTATCGGACGCCACCGTTTGGCCAGCTCGGTAAAACCCGTATCAACCAGCCCCTGCGGCCGCTGCGGCCATGGGTAGACGGTTTGCCATAACAATGCCCCACTGAATGTGGCATGGGCATTCAGCCCCAGATTGGCCGAGGCCTTTGCCGCGTATTTCAGTTGCTGTACGGCCCATTCCTGCCGCGCCTTCGGGTTTTTATGGTATTGTGCAGGCGCAAAACCGTCAAACTGCTCATCATATGCCGGATGTACCGCTACCAGCTGCCCCTGCAAATGGGTAGACAGCTCGGTTATCTCCAGACCGATCTCATTCACCAGTCCCTTTATCTCGTCGGCATACGTCTTACTCTCTGCTGCCTTTTTCAGGTCAAAGTAGTCGCTAGCCCATGTAGGAATCTGCACCCCCTTAAACCCCAATCCTTTCGCCCAGCGACAAATGGATTCAAGTGAATCAAATGGTGGTTGATCGCCCAGAAACTGGGCAAGAAAAATACCTGGACCTTTTATTGTTTGCATAATTACTGTAAGTTAAAAAATTAATTAATTCGTTGTAAGAACCTGGACTAAACCGTAAAGGGTGTCCATTTTTCCATGCTATCGTTACTCCGTAACACATTATCAAGGAAG
>Ga0182739_1001548_pt1 | contig 23823 bp, 25 predicted proteins | sample eDN5th30CBELigBY_FD_128873 | JGI IMG/M metagenome (GOLD analysis project Ga0182739, IMG submission 128873) | Enriched backyard soil microbial communities from Emeryville, California, USA - eDNA 5th pass 30_C BE-Lig BY (version 2) (version 2) | ecosystem: Environmental > Terrestrial > Soil >... | reverse complement strand
TCGGTGGCGAGGGCGCTCTCCCGGCGCGACGTCGTCGCGCGTCCGGTGACCGACGCCGCCGATTCGGGGATCGGGCTGGTCTGGCCGACGCGGGCGCAGCATCCGCTGATCGAGACGTTCATCGGGATCGTGCGCGGCCGCACCGCGAACTCGTCGCGTTAGCCGGCGATCGCCTTCTCGATCGACATCACCAGGATGACGCGGTCGGCCTTGTCCTTCGGCGGCACGTCGCTGGGGTTGCCGTAGCGATTCTGCAGGTGCACGTAGAACGCGCCCGTCGGGTCCGGGATCACCTCGATCAGCTTTCCGCGCACCTCGAGGTACTCGTGCGGGGTGTCGGGGTCGATGATGGCGAAGCTCATCGAGGGGTTGTGCTGCAGGTTGCGGAACTTGCCGCGGTAGGTGGTGTGGGTGAACCGCAGCGTGTTCGTCTCGTCGTCGATGTCGACCCACATCGGGTTCACCTGCACGGTGTCGTCGGGGCGGATGGTGCCGAGGGTGCCGAAGTTGGGGGCGTCGAGGAGGTGGCGGCGTTCGGCCGGGATGCTGGTCATACTCGACGGTAACGCGCGCCGAGCCGAACGTATTCGGTTACACGTATCGCACGGCGTCGGCGACCCGGGTGCGCACCTCGAACAGGTCGGTGCCGCCGGTGCCGACGCCGGACAGGCCGCGGCGCACCAGGTCGGCCAGCCGCGGACGCTGCACGAGCAGGGCCTGCGCACCCCGCACCGAACCGAGCGGCATGACCTCCTCGGGCGAGTCGCCGTCGGGCACCACGACGACGAGCGCCGAGAACTTCACCCGCGCCGCGCGGGCGAACCCGCGCGCCCGCGCCGCCAGGTCGTGCACCGGCCGCTCGCCCGGCTCGAGGGCCGGCCCGATGAGTTCGCCCCGCCTCGCCTTCACCGGTTCACCCCAGTCCTCGCTGAGCATCGCCCAGAGACCGGTCGGCCCGAGCACGACGTGGTCGAGCTTGCCGGCGTCGGTGCGCACGTCGTGCCACACGGTGAATCCGATGCCGAGGGTGCTGAGAACGCGCGCGGTGTCCTCCTCGGCCACCGCATCCGCCAGCAGGTGCCGGATCTCGCGCGGCGCCGACCGCAGCAGCACCGGGTCGTAGGGGTCGGGCACGTCCACTCCGCGCCCGGCCCACTCGTGCAGCAGGTCGAGGTAACGCTCGCGGTACCACCCGCCCGGGTGCCCATACGAGCGGGCCTGCGGGCGTGAGTCGGGACGCTTCGGGGGCGGGGCGGGCGCGAAGCTCGGGGCCGCCGTGCTCGCCCGGCCGCCGCGGTCGTAGGCGGCGCGGGCATCGGGGGTGCCGACCTGCTCCCAGGCGTGCTGGACGCGGTGGAAGTGCGCTGCCGCTCCCCCGGTGTCCGGATGCGCCTCGCGCAGCTTCTGGCGGTAGGCGCGCCTCAGTTCGGCATCGCTCGCCGTCGGGGCGACCCCGAGAATCTCGTAGGGCGACGCGGCGAGCGGACCGTCAGCGGCCGCCACCGCCGCCTCCGCCGCCACCGCCGCCGGAGAAGCCGCCGCCGAAGGATCCGCTCGAGAAGCTGCTGAAGCCGCTGCCGCTCCAGCTCGAGCCGCTGGTGGTGACGGGGGCGCTGGTTCCGGTGTGCACGCCCGAGAGCAGCGATGCGAACTGGTAGGCGTGGAACGGCGCCGTCCCGGCATACCAGTCGAGCTCCTCGCCGGTCTGGGCCAGTTGGATCTCCAGCTCGCGTGCCCACGACTCCTCGACGCCCCAGACGACGGCCCAGGGCAGCAGCTTCTCGTAGAGCTTGATCAGCTGCTTTCCGTCGCCGATGTCGATGCGGTCGGCGCCCGTCGCGCTCTGCAACACCGCGAAGCGGTCCTTCTCGGCGAGCGTGAGGTACATCTGCATGCCCAGCAGGTAGTCGACGGTCTCGGCACCGTGAGCGCTGAGGGTCGGCTGCTTGCGCGCGGCGAACCCGGCGACCCCGAGCGCGATGAGGATGAAGATGAACCCGAACATGCCGAGGACCACCCCGACCCAGCCCGAGAAGATCGCGCCGATGAGGCTCACCGCCCCCAGTACCGCGACCGCGAGCAGCACCCAGCCGGTTCCCCTGACCCGGGCCGACGGGCCGATGAACCCGCTCGCGGTGACCGCGCCCGGCAACTGTGCCACGATCGGCCGCAGGGCGTCGGCGAGTTCGGAGTCGCCGGAGCGCTGCAGATCGCGGGCTGCACCGGGTTCGGCGCCGGGCCCGAACAGCGCATCGACGACCGCCTGTTCCCAGCTCTCCAGCCCGGTCGGGTCGAGCAGCTGAACGGCGTAGTCGGCGCCGTCGGCATCGGTGACGGCGTAGCCGAGCAGGCGGATCTTGCGCTTCACCGCCAGGCTCACCAGCTGCGCCTGGATCGCCGTGCTGCCGCGCTGGATCAGCTCGGCCGCGACCATGATGTCGAGATTCTTCGGCACCGAGTACTGCGGGATGATGAACCCGGTCGGGGTGGCCCTGCGCCGGCGCAGCACGACCGCACCGACGATCGCGGTGACGAACGAGATCGCTCCGGCGAGCATCGACACGGCGATGGCCCAGCCCGGCGGCTCCCCCAGGTCGAAGGGCGGCTCTGGCTCGTACGGCGACCCGGGGTCGTACGGCGAGCCATTGGGGTCCGGTGTGCCCTCGACGAAGGTCCCGGACACGAACGGCACCACCACGGTGAGGTTCTCGCGCGGCCCCAGGTTCTGGGCGCTCGCGTCGTAGACGGCCGCGCCGGCCGGATCGACCGACCGCGAGATGCCACCCGAGCACGGGGTCGTGGCGTTCTCCGGCCCCTGATAGCAGCTCTCACCCTCGGCGAGCGCGTCCACGATCGCCGGCTCGACGACCACCCGGGCGCTCACCTCGCCGAACGGCTGATCCCACCCGGTGCCGTTGACGTCCCAGTAGAACTCATCGCCGCTGCCGAACGAGCGGATCGTGTCGCTCTGGCTGTAGTGGATCACGTACGTCGTCGCCCCGTGCTTGAAGGTGTCGTCGTCGATGATGACGATCGTGAACCCGCCGTCGTCCTGCACCTCGTAGTAGACCGGGTCGCCGTTCTCGTCCTCGACGCCCAGCACCGTGGTGTCGAGGTTCACATCGCCGTAGTAGTTCGGGATCGAGCGGATGATCCCGCGGTTCTGATCGATCGCCGGGAACACGGCCACGGCGGTCTCGGTCACGTCGAGCCGCGCACGCCGGTCGCTGCCGCGCTGCAGCAGGTAGACCGCGTCGAAGGACCGGAACTCGAAATCGCTGGTGTCGCCGGACCGCGCCGCCAAGCCCTGCCCTTCGGGTGCATCCACGGATGCGGTGGCCGGCACCGCGGGCGCCAGCAGGAGCGCGATGCTCGCCGCACCCACCGCGAGCTTGGCCAGCAGCCGTCGGGTCCACGCCATGCTTCGACCCTAACCGCCCCGGAGACGCCCGCGCGCGTAGGCTCATGCGCATGGATGTGCCCGGTGTGCCGCGTCGCGCGAGCCTCGAGGTGTTGCGTGCCGAAGCCGGGGATGAGCTGAGCACCGTCGTGTTCGAGCGTCTGCGCGCCGGCGAGGACCCGTGGGCGTTCATGGAGCAGATCCCGTCGGTCGACGAACTGGTGGTGCTCACCCTGAGGGCCGAGCTGATCACGGCGGACGGGGGCCGCATCCCGAGCCGGGAGGTCAACTACCGGATGCTGCGCCAGATCGCGCTGGCCTACCCCGGGCTGGCCTCGACGGTGTGGTCGATGCTCGCCGAGCGCGATCGCAGGATCGCGTGACCGTGCCCACGGGTGCGGGGGCGGGTCCCGCGGTGCTGGCGATGCTGGACTTCGACGATGCCGGTGTCGTCACCGGACACAGGCTGGTGCCTGCGGAGTCACCCCAGCTCGCGGTCATGGATCTCTCCGCGACCCGCGGCGACGGCATCTTCGAGACCATCAGCCTGGGCGGCGGGCACGCGCAGGCCCTCGAACCGCACCTGACCCGGTTCGCCGCCTCGGCGGCGCTGCTCGAGCTCCCCGCGCCCGACCTCGGCGCCTGGCGAGCGGCCGTGCTCGCGGTCGCCGCCGAGCTGACCTCGACCGCCGGCACGGTCGAGGAGGGCTTCGTCAAGATCGTGCTCACCCGCGGCATCGAGGGCGCGAACGTGCCCACCGGTTGGGCGTACGGCGCCGTCTCACCCGACCACACCGCCGCCCGCACCAGCGGGTTGCGCGTCGTGCTGCTGGATCGCGGGTACCGGCACGACATCGCGCAGACCGCCCCCTGGCTGCTGGCCGGGGCCAAGACCCTGAGCTACGCGGTCAATCGCGCCGCGTTCCGCGAGGCGGCGCGTCGCGGCGCCGACGACGCGCTGTTCGTCAGCAGCGACGGCTACCTGCTCGAGGGCCCGGTGTCGACGTTGGTGATGACGACCGGCACCCACATGGTGACCCCGCGCACCGACCTCGGCATCCTGGCGGGGACGACCCAGGCCGACATCTTCCGCTTCGCCGAGCAGTGCGGCTACGAGACCTCGTACGAGCTGCTCACCCCGCGCGATCTGGCGGATGCCGACGCGGCCTGGCTCGTGTCGAGCGTGCGTCACGCGGCGCCGATCCGCGCGGTCGACGGGGTGGAGCGCACCGTGGACGGGGCGTTCTCGAATGCCGTCAACGACTTCCTCCGCACCCGGACGGAGTAGCTGCAGCGCATTAACCACGAACGGCCCCGAGCCGAAACCCGGGGCCGTTCTGTGGTCGATTCCGGCTTGCGCCTTCATCGATTGAGGAGACTCTACTCAGCCTCGCACGCCGCGCAAGATGTCAAGTCTCGCTAGATAGTTGAGGGTTGGAGGCCGGTCAGTCGCGGTCGCGGTCGTGCTGCGACCTCTCGGACTGACTGAACGCGAGAGCGAAGGCGATGCCGATTCCGGCGCCGATGGCGATCCCGACGGGGATGTCCGCCATCGCGATGCCGAGCGACACCCCGATCGCGATGCCGACGACCATCCCGAGGATCCAGCTCTTCATGGCGCCGACGCTACGTCCTCCGCATGGGCGGAGGCTGGCAACGGGCCGGTCAAATACTGGCGGCGGTGCCTCCTCCGCGAGTCGAATACCCCCGTATGTCGACCCTCGTGGGTGAGGAGATCACCGCCGCCGCTAGTCCCCCAACTAGTGCACTCATGAGAATAGTTAGCGGTCTGCGTGGGCGTCTGCCCCCATTGCGGGTGTCCGCACTAGCGCGGACAGACCGACCGTGCGGGGTACAAGAACGAAGGGCCCCCGGTTCCGCGTTCCCCCTGGCCGAAGCCAGGCGGTTCGTCGAGTCCCGAGGGCCCTTCTGTTACGTCCGGGGCTTGCGCCCCTTCAGTGATGACGAAGTTACCGAGCAGGTCCGGAGGCCCGCAAGACGTGAAGTCTCGCTAGATAGTTGAGGGTTCGGGTCTCGACACGCGCTGACGCGCTATGCGAGCTGCGTGGCGTCGCGCAGTAGAGCCACGAGCGCCTCGAGCTGTACCGAGCCCGCCTCCTCGTCGGTTCCGACCTCCCCGTCGAGGGCCCGCGCCGCGAGGCCCGCCTTCGAGTCGATGAGCTCCGAGATGCGGCCGTCGATGGTTCCGGCAGCGATGATGCGCCAGGCCGTCACCGGAAGCTCCTGCCCGATACGATGCACCCGGTCGATGGCCTGGGTCTGCTCGGCGTTCGTCCACGACAACTCGGCGAGCACGACGTTCGAGGCGACCTGCAGGTTGATCCCGACGCCCGCCGTCATCAGCGAGCACACGGCGACCGAGACCTCCGGGTCGTTCGTGAACGCATCGATCGCCGCGGTACGGGCCTTCGCGGTCTGCTCGCCACGGATCGAGACGGTCTTCACCCCGGCGGCGGCGAAGTGCTTCTCGGCGGCGTCCATCACGTCGATGTGCTTGGCGAAGAACACCACCTTACCGACGTTGCGGGCCAGGTTGACCGTGTAGTCCGCGGCCGGCGTCGCCTTGGCCTGGCCGATCCGGCGGACCATCGCGAACACGTTGTCGCCGGTGTCGGAGCCCTTCGAGTCCTCGAGCTCGGCCGCCGCGACCATGCGCACCGCATCGTCGGGATCGAGCTCGGGCCGGGCGGCGACGAGACGGCGGTATCGCTCAACGAGCCGGGCCACGAGTGCCGCCTCCGCCTCGCGGATCGAGCGCCCGGACTCGCCGTCGAGCTCGACGGGGATGTCGGCGATGCGCCGCGCGGGGATGTCGGCCGCGACATCCTGCTTCTTGCGACGCACGATGCCCATGTCGATGACGGCCGCACGTGCCGCGGCGAAGAAGCCCGGATCCCCCGGATCGAGTTCGGTGTCCTCGAGCTTCTTCATCAGGCGCGGCAGCGGCTTCTTGTCGTCGATCCAGCCGAGGTACTGCCAGATCATGCGGAAGTCCTCGATCTGGTTGATCAGCGGCGTTCCGGTGAGCGCGATGAACAGTGCGTTGGGCTGGGTCGCCCGGATGTTGCGCGACAATGCGAGCACGTTCTTGGAGCGCTGAGACTCCTTGTTCTTGATGAAGTGCGCCTCGTCGACGACCATGCCCTTGAAACCGCGGCGCGACAGCCAGGCCACGTGCCGGTCGAGGACCTCGTAGTTGACGATCACCACGTCGGCGAACGCGTCGATGTCGTCCCCGTCGCCGTGGACGACGGTGGCGGTGCGCTGCGGGGTCCACTTCTCGACCTCGCGGGCCCAGTTGACCTTGACGACGTTGGGCACGACGACCAGCAACGGGTACGACCCGGTGACCGAGGCCGCCAGAAGCGCCTGCGCGGTCTTGCCGAGGCCCGGCTCATCGGCGAGCAGGTAGCTGCGGTGACCCGCGCGCGCGCTCTCGATGAACCGCGCCTGGTGGATCATGAGCTCGCGTCCCCCGGCGGCGTCGAGCGAGCGCGGGGCCGGCAGGTTCATCGTGGCGGCACCGCCTCCGGCCCCGGTCTCGAACGAGCGGAACAACGGCTCGATGAGCTCCCAGTTCGCCAGCCGGCCGGCGGTGGTCGGCTTGGGCTGAGTCGCCGAGAAGTCGGGCGCGAGGAACGGGTTCGACATCTGGTACTGCTTGACCGACTGCGGCACGACCTGCTTCTCGACCTCGGGCGCGACGACCGGAGCCTCGGTGACGACGATGAGGTCGTCGGGGCTCAGTTCGGCGCCCGCCTCCATCAGCATGGTGCGCCGCACCTCCTGCGCCGACGGGCTCAGCGGAGCGTTGTCGGTGAGCAGCTGGATCAGGCTGGTGTCGCGCGATGCGGTCTTCGCCATGATCGTGGCGATGCCGTCGAGCCGGGTGAGTTCCTTGGTGCGCTCGGCATCGGTGAGACCGGTGTCGCCCTTGATGCGCGCGCGCTCCTCACGGACGAGCACGGCGACGACGCGGAAGCGCGTGCGGTTGCTCGGGCTGACTTTGCCGCGCTCGGCGGAGTTCTCGATGGTGCGCACCGTGCGGGCCAGGACGGGGATGATCCCCGTCTCGTCCTGGTGCTGCCGCCGGCGGGTCTGCGCCGCCGGGCGCTTCCCGCCCGTGCGCTGACGCTTGGCGGACTGGCCGGATGTGGCCATGTGGCTCCTCGGGTACCGACGTCGGTACCGGTATGGTTCGCGGCCCGAAAGGACCGGAATGGATAGCGGAGTGCCGTTCGTAGAAGCCCCGAGACCGGCTCAACCGGCGGGACGAACCGCATGAGAATCATACCACCGGGCTGCGGATAGTCTCGATGCGTGCTCAGAACCTTCGGCCGTGCGGTGATCCAGACCTGGCCGATGGTGCTGACCTGGTTCCTCGCGGGGTGGCTGGCGCACGCCGCCCTGATCAGACTGGCCGGCTGGGCCGGGGTCTACGAGTCGCTCTGGGGGCTCATAATCCTGCCGCTCGCGGTGCTGGCCAAGCTGGCCGGCTACGTCGGCATGTTCCTCGCGGTACGCCCGGCGATGCGGCACTACCAGCGGCTGGAGGCCCTCGCCCGTGCGGTGCCCGCCGACGAGGAGACGGCTCCCACCGCACCCCGCTCGTTCACCCGGGTCTGGGGTTCGACGATCGCGACGGGTCTGATCGCCTTCCTCGTCATCTACTTCACCTGGGGTCTCATCGCCGACGATGTGATCGCCTACGGCCGGGCCTCGTGGGACCAGTACGACCCGGATGCGGTGAACCGGCCCCTGCAGGTGGGCCTCGGGGTCATGTCGATCAGCTTCGTGGTGATCGCGTTCGGACTCCGGCTGCTGCTCGGCCGGTTCGCGGCGCGTCTGCCCCGCTGGGTCGGCGCGATCACGGCGTACCTCGAGGCCGCCTGGCTGCTCACCGTCGGTCTGGCGCTGCAGACGATGCTCGCCGGGGTGCCCGAGTGGTTTCAGACCCGCCGGATGATCGCGTGGGCCATCGACGGGATCGCCGCGATCCGCGAATCCTTCTCCTGGTTCGCGGCCGTCGGAGACGTCCTCGCCTGGGTGGTCGGAGCCGTCGGCGAGGTGGTCCTCCTCCCGCTGGCCTGGCTGGCACTGGCGGCCATCGTGTTCGCGCAGGTCCTGCCGCGCCGGACGCGACGTTCCTCGGGGCGGCTCTCCCGCATCCGCGAGAGTGCCGCCACCCGCTGGCGACGGATGCCGCGGCCGGTCCGCGTGCTCGGCACCTCGCTGAGCAGCGGCCTGCGCGAGCGCTGGGAGCCGATCGCGACGGCGCTGTCGCTGGTGTGGCGCAACGGTCCGGTGAAGCTCGGGCTCTACGTGGCCGCATTCGCGGCCCTCACGGCGGGCACGCAGTGGCTCTACGGGCTGATCTACCGGCTGCTCGGACCGCACGAGACCGGCTGGTGGATCGGCATGAGCGATCCGATCGTGCTGCTGGTGTCGGCCATCACGGTTCCGTTGCAGTTCATGCTCGTCGCCGCGGCCTTCGATGCGAGCCTGGCGAGCCTCGACGATCAGGTGGTCAGCGCAGACGAAGAGCTCGCGGAAGTTCTTCCGGAGTCGTGACCTGCACGTAGCCGCCCTCGGCTGCGCCCGCCGGCACGGTGAAGTACATGCGGATGCGGTACTCGGGACCGAACCCGACCTGGCAGCCGAATGCGCTCTCGCCCGGGTCGGGATAGCTCGTGGGGTTGGTCGTCTGCGGCCACCACTCGCGCTCCCCGTCCGGTGAGGGAGCGCGGTACACCACATCGCAGAACGCGTAGTCGTCCTCGCCGCCCTCCGGGTCCGGCGTGATGCGCAGGTCGGCGACCACGACATCCGTGCCCGCCGTCACGCCGTACCGGCGCCCGTCGGCCGAGTCGCCTTCGAGGACGATCACGTCGTCGATCACGAAGCGCGCCGCCCCGAGTTCGCCGGTGTCGCCACGGGCGATCTCGATCGGCTGGGTGGGGTTGCGCTCCTGGTAGTCGCGCCAGTCGAATCCGAACGCGTAGACGGCGGAGGCGGTGCCGAGCGCCGCAACGGCGACCAGGGCCCACAGGTTGGCGCGCAGCCAGCGCCGGAACCCGGTCACGGGATCACCTCGCCGGGCGGGGGAAGCGCCGCCGTGGACCGGTGCTCGAGCGCGGTGAGGTCGAGCACCATGTCGATCGCCGAATCCAGGCGCACCCGGAAACCGGTGGCGAACCGCGCCGTGGCGCTGCGCGCGTCGGGCCCCTCGAGCGCCGACCTCGGCAGCTCGAAGACGAACGCGCCCGACTGCGGCAGACCGGCACGCAGCGACCCGCCGAGCGCCGCCGCGTCGGGCCGGTCGCTGGCCATGTACCGGCGATCGCCGATCCGCAGGCTGACATCGGGCGAGGTCACCCCGAGCTTCGAGCCGATGGTGCCGGTCACCACCAGCCAGACACCGTCGGTCTCGCCGCTCCACCCGAGTGCCGTGACCCGGTCGGCGAGGTAGGCGTCCTCCGCGATCCAGGTCAGGTTGCGGCCCTCGACCTGCTCGCCGAAGCGCGCGAAGGTCACGAACGGCCCCTGCAGCTCTTCATCGCTCGGCTGGGTCAGCCGCAGCGTGAAGGCCACCGCGAGGAGCACCCCGGTGAGCAGGATCGCGGTCAGCCCGGTGCGTCGCCGGCTCACGGTGCCGGCTCCGCGGTCGGCGCGGGCGTGGCACCCTGCGCCACCCGGATCTTCACGATGGCGACCGGTGCCGGGAACCCGTATCGGATGCCGGTTCCCAGCGTGCTCTCGTACGGGGTGCGGTCGATGATGCCGATCTGCAGTTCGTCACCGGCGCTCCACGTCGTCTCGGGGACCTGGAAGACCAGCAGCAGCGACGTCGGCAGGTCCGGTTGCAGGTCGGGAAGGTACGTGCCGTCCGAGACGAGATACGGCTCGCCGCGCAGTTCGCGCCCGTCGGCGTCGACGGCGGTGGTGCCGAGGCCCGCGACGCCGGCGTCGATCGACACCGCACCGTCATAGGAACCGCCGAGCCGGGAGCTGAACTCGGTCAGGTCGGTCTCGTTGGTGACCTCGAGCCCGAGCACCAGCCAGGTCCAGCCGGCCGCGTCCTCGCTGAAGCCGTTCGGGTGCACGTCGGTCAGCTCGGCGGACTGGATCCGCAGCGAGAACTGATGTCCCTCGACCAGCTCGCCGACGGCGACCTCGGGGATCTTGGTGCTCTCCAGCTCCACGGTGTCCCAGCCGCCGAGCGGCCAGGCCACGAGACCCGCGAGAGCGGCTGCCGCGCCGATCCAGACGAACGGGTGGATGCGGGCGAGGCGGTGCCCCAGCGTCAGGCGCGCCATCGCCTCACGGCCGGGAATCCTCGGGGGCGACCTTCACCCGGATGAGCACACCCGCCAGCACGAAGACCAGCGCCGCGAGGTACTGCGCCCCGACCCACCACGGTCCCGCGAGATCGAACGGGTAGACGGGATTCCAGGCGACGGCGATCGCGAGCAGGAACGGCATCCACCACCAGTGGCGGGCCTGGAAGGCGAAGACCACGATGATCAGCGCCAGGATCGAGGCGATGAAACGGATGACGATGAATCCGCCGCTCTCGGTCAGCGCGATGCCGGCGAGCAGGGCGACGGCGCCGAGCAGTCCGGGAGCGAGCGCGACGCGTCGGGAGGCCGGCCGCCCGTAGCGGTCGCGGCTCGGTGTGGCAGCCATCTCCCCCAGACTATCCGGCTCTTGCCGCTCGCCCGGGCGCCTCGGTAGCCTGCGGCATGGGTTTCTTCGACGACATCGTGAACTCGGTCAACAAGGCGGTCGGCGGAGCCGACGCCGACCTCATCCAGAACGGCATCCTGGGTCGCGGTGAGGTCATCGGGCTCGACGCCTCCGGCATGACCATGCAGATCGGCAACGGCCTCGTCGAGCGCAAATGCACGATCACGCTCAACGTCCTGCTCGACGGTCAGCAGCCCTACCAGGCGCAGGTCACCCAGCGTGTGCAGGAGATCTACCTGCCCCAGCTCACCTCGGGCGGCGCGATCGTCGCGGTCAAGGTCGACCCCGCCGACCACAGCCGGGTCGCGATCGACTTCGACACCCCGGTGCCCGAGGTGACCCTGCCCGCCGGCGAGGGGCACAACAGCGCCGCGTGGATCCTGGCCAACGGCAAGCCGATCACCGTGGTCCTGGTGGCGAACACGCCGATCGGGGTGAAGAACGCCACGGGCGACCCGGTGCAGGCGCTGACCCTGACGGTGGCGACGGGCGTTCCGGAGCCGTACCAGATCCAGGTCGGCAACGCGGTGCCGGCGTCGGCCCTGCCGCTGCTGTTCCCCGGCTCGAAACTGCACGCCAAGCTCGGCGACGGCCCGAACGACGTCGTGGTCGACTGGGCCGCCGGCGCGGTGAAGGACTAGGTCCGCGCCAGCCCGCGCGTGGCGGGACCCTCGAGCAGGGTGCCGTCGGCGCTGAATCGCGACCCGTGAGCCGGGCAGTCCCATGACCTCTCGAAGTCGTTCCACTGCACGACGGCGCCGAGGTGCGGGCACACGGCGCAGACGCTCGTGGTGACGCCGTCGAGCGTCGACACCCCGGTCGGCACGAGCCCGCGGCGCCCGACCTCGCCGTGGCCCTCGAGGGTCGATCCCGGCGCCGGATGCGTGAGCGCCCGGACCCATGACCGCGCGTACCAGCGCCCCACCGCCAGATTCTCGCCGATCACGACCGCCGCCGCGGCCGGCAGGGTGGGGCGGCGGTGCAGGGTGCGCTGCCAGCGAGCGCCGTCGCCGAGGATGTCGCCCACCAGGGTGAGAGCCGTCGCCACCCCGTTGGTCATGCCCCACTTGGAGAACCCGGTCGCGAGGTAGACCTTGCCGCCCCCGCGGGGCAGCCAGCCGACGAACGGCACGCCGTGCGGTGACAGGTGGTCCTGCGCCGACCATTGGGCGACCGGCTCGGCGTCGGGCCACCAGCGCCGGGTCCACTCGGCGAGCTCGTCGGCGGCACGGCGCGGCGACGGATGCCGCCCCACGCTATGCCCGTTGCCTCCGGTGAGCAGAAGCCCGCGTGCCTCGCGCACCGACCGGGCCGGCTGCTCAACCCCGAGGAACATCCCGTCGGGGACCTCGCGCGTACGCCAGGCCTGCGCGTAACTGCGGTGCGCCGAGACCTTCGCGAAGTAGAGACCGCGGTCGAGGATCGGCGACCCGGTGGCGAGCACCACGCGACGGGCACGCAGCACCCCGGAGGTGGTGCGCACCACCGCGTGGTCGCCGAAGCGGGGCGCTCCGACGGCCCCGACCCGCGCCCCGGTCACCAGCGCGCCGCCGTGCGCGCGCAGCTCGACGGCGAGCGCCGCGACGAGCAGCAGCGGGTCGATCTGGCCCTGGTCGGCGAGGCGGACCGCGCCGTGCGTCGGGAACGGCAGCCCCGCATCCGGGACCAGCTCGGTCTCGAGCCCGTGCGCGCGGGCGAGGCGATGCTCGGTCTCGACCTTCTCGCGGCCCTCCGGTCTCGCGGCGTAGCTGTACGCGGCGCCGCGCTCGAACGGCACCCCCGTCACGGCGGCGAATCCGGCGAGCCAGTCGAACGCGGCGGCCTGGCTCTCGACGTAGGCGGCGAGCGTCGCCGCCGTGTTGCGACCGCGGATGCGCTGCAGCATGGTGCCCTGCAGCTGCGACACCTTCGCCGTGGTGTGCCCGGTGGTGGCGGCGCCGGCCTCCCGCGCCTCGACCACGACGACGTCCTGACCGGCGCGGGCGAACAGCACGCCGGCGGTGAGCCCGGTGATGCCCGCCCCGATCACCACGAGGTCGTGCACCCGGTCGTCGCCGGGGAACGGATCGGACATGATGGGCGGAGCGCCCTGCTGCCAGAGCGATGCGTGGTCGGCCATCCCCCGACGCTAGGCCGCCCGCATGGGAACCACCGGGGACTTGCGTAGCATCGCTGGGGTGACTACGGATCCGGCCGTCGAGCGCCTCCGCGCCCTCATCCGCATCCCGACGGTCTCGCGCGATGACCCGGCCGACGAGGACCGCGCCGCGTTCGAGCGCCTGCGCGCCGAGCTGGCAACGCTCTATCCGCGCACCCACGCCGAACTGGAGCGCGAGGTGCTGGCCGACGGCAGCCTGCTCTACCGCTGGGCAGGCGCCGGCACCGGGCGGCCCGTGGTGCTGATGGCGCACCACGACGTCGTCCCCGCCGACGAGCCGGGCTGGCGTCACGAGCCGTTCTCGGCCGACCTCGCCGACGACCGCATCTGGGGCCGCGGCACGCTCGATGACAAGGGGATGCTGGCCGCGATCCTCGAGGCGATCGAACGCCTGCTCACCGCCGGCGTCACCCCCGCCGTCGACGTCTACGTCTTCTCCGGTGCCAACGAGGAGACGGCGGGTGCCGGAGCCGCGACCGCCGTGCAGTTGCTCACCGAGCGCGGCGTCCGGCCCGGGCTGGTGCTCGACGAGGGCGGCGCCGTCGCCGACGACGCCTTCCCCGGGTTGCGGGGCGCGGTCGCGTATGTCGGGGTCGCCGAGAAGGGCATGGCCGGCATCCGCCTCGTCGTGCAGAAGCCGGGCGGGCACGCGGCGACGCCCGCCCGCCACGGCGCGACGACCACCCTCGCCCGGGCGATCCTGAGGCTGGAGTCCCATCCGGCGCCCGCCCGCCTCAGCCTCCCGGTGGCGGCGATGCTGCGCGCCATCGCGCCCCTCGCCGGCGGTATGCAGCGCCGGCTGTTCGCGCGGCCCGGTGCGGTGGTGCGGCGAATCCTGGCGGCACGCGGCGGCGAGGCCGAGGCCCTGGTGCGCACCACCCGCGCCGTGACCAGGCTCACCGGCAGCGCCGCCGACAACGTCGTCGCCGAACGTGCCACCGCGGTGGTGAACGCCCGGATCGCGATCGGCTCCAGCGTCGAGCAGACCCTCGAGGAGGTGCGCCGGGCGATCCGCGACGACGACGTCGAGGTGCAGCTCACCCGGGGCGACGACCCCTCACCGGTGTCTCCCGCGGAGGGCCCCGCCTGGGACGCGCTCACCGCGGCGATCGCCGAGACCTTCCCCGGCGTGACCGTCGCGCCCTATGTGATGCTGCAGGCCAGCGACAGCAGGCACTTCACCCGGATCAGCGACACCGTCTACCGGTTCCTGCCGTTCGAGCTCAGCGCGGCCGAACGCCGCACCCTGCACGCCATCGACGAGAGCATCGGCGTGGCGAACTGGCTGCGGGGGGTCACCTTCTTCGAGCGCCTCCTGCGCGGTCTCTAGGTTCCGGGAGCGGTCTCGGCGATCCAGTCGTCCAGGGCGCTGGGAGAGTCGGTCACGATGCCGTCGACGCCGTACGAGGTCGCCTCGCTCCACCTCTTCTCGGAGTTGAGGGTGTAGACGAGCACGCCGTAGCCGGCGGCGTGGAGGCCGGCCACCGCATCCGGGTAGGTCTCGAGCGACCACGGGGAGGTCATGATCGCGATCGCGTCGTAGAACGCGACGAGCCCGACCGGGTCCTGCGGCAGATCGCGCCGGATGATGATGCGCGGGATGGCGGGCGCGGCCTCGCCGAGATTGGCGATGGTGCCGAGGTGGAAGCTCGCGAACACGATACGGTCCTGCACGCCGCGCAGATAGATGCCGTCGAGGATGCCGCGGATCTCGTCGCGGGTCCAGTACTCCTTGAGTTCCACGAGCGCGGTAGTGGCCGGGCACGCGGCGAGCAGGTCGAGGAACTGCTCGAGCCGCGGGATGCGGGTGCCGGCGAACTCGTCGGAGAACCACGAGCCGGCGTCGAGCGCCTCGACCTCCTCGAGGGTGAGCCCCGAGATGGCCCCGGTGCCGTCGGTCGTGCGGTCGACGGTCGCGTCGTGCAGCAGCACCGGATGGCCGTCGGCGGTGAGCTGCACATCGGTCTCGATGACGTGCGATCCGGCCGCGATCGCGGCCTCGAACGCCGGGATGGTGTTCTCGGGGGCGCCGGAGCGATCACCCCGGTGCGCGGCCACGAAGGCGGGCTCGCCGGGCAGCCGCAGCGGCCCGATCATGCTCGGCGCATAGGCCTGAACGGCCTCCGGCACGAGGACCAGCACGAGCACGGTGGCGACCGTGATCGCCGCGGCGAGGGAGCCGCGCGCGAGCGGATGCGTGGTCGACATGGACCGGCTTTCGGGGTAGGCCGTCGGGGTGCCCACACGCTAGCACGGACCGTTACCGTTTCGTTACCTTGTGTTCCGGCCTCAGTGCTTGTAGTGTCCGGTCGCCTGCCCCGACCCCGGGTCAGAGCCTCAGATCAGCGCCTTCGTGTGCCACACCGTCTTGGTCTCGACGAGGTCGAGGATGCGGTCGAGGCTCGCTGCGGGAACCCCCGCGTCGGGGCGGATCACGCGTTTCAGCGTGTCGGCGGCCGCGATCTCGAGATCGATCCACTCCAGCGCCCCGGCGCCGGTCAGATCCAGCGCGTTGACGTCGGCATGCGCCGCCAGCCACGGGGCGATCTCGGCGGGCGACCCGGTCAGGATGTTGACCACCCCGCCCGGCACATCGCTCGTGGCGAGCACCTCGCCGAGGCTGATGGCGCTGAGCGGGCGCTTCTCATCGGCGATCACGACGACCGTGTTGCCCGCCACCAGCGCCGGGGCGACCACGCGCACCAGACCCAGCAGCGAGCCGCCCTTCTGCCCCTGCGGCGCCACCATCGCGACCACACCGGTGGGCTCGGGCACGCTCAGGTTGAAGTACGGCCCCGCCACCGGGTTGCCGCTGCCGGCCACCTGGACGAACTTGTCCGCCCACCCGGCATACCAGACCCAGGTGTCGATCGCCTCGTCGAGCTGAGTGGCCGCCGCGGCGGCGGTGACGCCTTCGGCGGCCGCGATCTCCTCCACGAACTGCGCCCGCCGCCCGTCGAGCAACTCGGCGATGCGGTACAGCACCTGGCCGCGGTTGTACGCGGTGGCGCCCGACCAGCCGGAGACGGCGCCGCGGGCGGCGACCACCGCATCCCGCGCGTCCTTGCGGGAGGCCTGGGCCGCGTTCGCCAGGAACGCACCCTTCGCCGAGACCACCTCGTACGAGCGACCCGACTCGCTGCGCGGGAACGCTCCGCCGATGTAGAGCTTGTAGGTCTTGGGGATGGTGAGGCGGGTCATTTCGCGGCTCCCTTCAGGTAGGCGTTCAGGCCGTGCCGACCGCCCTCGCGGCCGTAGCCGGACTCCTTGTAGCCGCCGAACGGGCTGGCCGGGTCGAACCGGTTGAACGTGTTGGCCCACACCACGCCCGCGCGCAGCTTGTCGGCGACGGCGAGGATCTTGCTGCCCTTGTCGCTCCAGATGCCCGCCGACAGCCCGTACGGGGTGTTGTTGGCCTTGGCGATCGCCTCCGCCGGGGTGCGGAAGGTGAGCACCGAGAGCACGGGCCCGAAGATCTCCTCCCGCGCGATCGTCGACGAGGTCTGCACATTGTCGAAGATCGTCGGCGCGAACCAGAACCCGTTCTCGGGGATCATGCACGGGGCGCTCCAGCGTTCACCGCCCTCCTGCTCGCCGATGTCGCTCAGCGTGCGGATGCGCTCCAGCTGGTCTTTCGAGTTGATCGCCCCGATGTCGGTGTTCTTGTCCAGCGGATCGCCGAGCCGCAGGGTCGACAGGCGCTGCTTCAGGCGGCCCACGACCTCCTCGTGGATGTTCTCCTGCACCAGCAGACGCGAGCCCGCGCAGCAGACGTGGCCCTGGTTGAAGAAGATCCCGTTGACGATGCCCTCGACGGCCTGGTCGATCGGGGCGTCGTCGAACACGATGTTGGCGGCCTTGCCGCCGAGCTCGAGCGTCACCTTCTTGTCGGTTCCGGCGATCGCCTTCGCGATCTCGCGGCCCACCCCGGTCGAACCGGTGAACGCGACCTTGTTCACGTCCGGATGCCGCACCAGCGCCGCGCCCGTCTCGCCCGCCCCGGTGACGATGTTCACCACCCCGGGGGGAAGCTCCGCCTGCTGCAGGATCTCGGCGAACAGCAGGGCGCTGAGCGGCGTGGTCTCGGCCGGCTTCAGCACGACGGTGTTGCCGGCGGCGAGCGCCGGGGCGATCTTCCACGCCAGCATCAGCAGCGGGAAGTTCCACGGGATCACCTGCGCGGCGACCCCGAGCGCCCTCGGGTTCGCGCCGAGCCCGGCGTAGTCGAGCTTGTCGGCCCATCCGGCGTAGTAGAAGAACCAGGCGGCCACCAGCGGCACGTCGACATCACGGCTCTCTTTGATCGGCTTGCCGTTGTCGAGGCTCTCGGCCACGGCGAGCTCCCGCGCGCGCTCCTGCACCAGCCGCGCGATGCGGAACAGGTACTTGCCGCGGTCGGAGCCGCTCATCTTCGACCACACCCGGTCGTAGGCGGTACGCGCCGCGGCGACGGCACGGTCGACGTCTTTCGGCGACGCCGTGGCGATGGTGGCGATCTTCTTCTCGGTCGCCGGGCTGATCGTGGAGAAGTTCTGCCCCCTGCCGTCGACCCACTCCCCGTCGATGAAGAGCCCGTAGCTCTTCTTCAGGTGCAGGATGCTGGTCGACTCGGGAGCCGGGGCGTATTCGAGGAAGGACATCAATCCACCGTCACGTAGTCGGGGCCGCTGTAGCGGCCGGTCGTCATCTTCTGCCGCTGCAGCAGCACGTCATTGAGCAGGCTCGAGGCGCCGAAGCGGAACAGGTGCGGCTGCAGCCATTCCTCGCCGACGGTCTCGGCGACGGTCACCAGGTAGCGGATCGCGTCCTTGGACTGCCGGATGCCGCCGGCCGGCTTCACGCCGACCCGCTCGCCGGTCAGCCGGTGCCAGTCGCGCACCACCTCGAGCATGAGCAGCGTCACCGGCAGGGTCGCCGCCGGGGTGACCTTGCCCGTCGAGGTCTTGATGAAGTCGCCGCCGGCGAGGATCGACAACCACGAGGCGCGCCGGACGTTGTCATAGGTGTTCAGCTCGCCCGTCTCGAGGATCACCTTCAGGCTCGCGTAGGAGCCGTCGGCGCGCCGGCAGGCCTCTTTCACCGCGACGATCTCGTCGAACACCGCCCCGTACCGGCCGGCGAGGAACGCGCCGCGGTCGATCACCATGTCGATCTCGTCGGCACCGGCGGCCACCGCGTCGGCGGTGTCGGCGAGCTTGACCCGCAGCGAGGCCCGCCCGCTGGGGAAGGCGGTGGCGACGGCCGCGACCGAGATGAGGCCGTCATCCGGATCGCCATGCGCTGCGCCGAGAGCCTGGATCGCGTCGGGGACCTTGTCTCCGTAGACGCACACGGCCGCCACGCGCGGTGTCGTCGGATCCGACGGGTCCGGGGTGATGGCCTTCGCGACGAGCGAGCGCACCTTTCCGGGGGTGTCGGCGCCCTCGAGGGTGGTGAGGTCGATCAGCTCGATGATCTTGTCGAGCGCCCACTTCTTCGACGTGGTCTTGATCGAGCGGGTCGCCAGGCCGGCGGCACGCTGCTCGAGGCCGACGGCGTCGACGCCGCTCAGGCCCTCGAGGTTCAGCCGCAGGCTCTTCTCGGTGAGATCACCGCCCAGCAGCTGGACGGCACGCTCGGCCGGAGCGAGTGCGGGATGTTCGATGGTCATGCGTCCTCCAGTAGGGCGTTCGCGGTCGCCTCGTCGCTGACGAGGACCGTGCACAGCCCGCTCATCACGATGGCGCGAGCCACATCATGCTTGCTCGCTCCGGCGACCACGAAGATCGCGGCCGCGGCGGACCTGAGCTCGTCGAGCCCCAGTCCCACCGTACGCTCATCGAGCCCGGGGTCCACGATGTGGCCATTGGCATCGATGTAGCGCCCGAGCACGTCGCCGACGGCGCCCTTGCGCACCAGTTCGGCGACGTCCTCCGCGGTCAGGTACCCGCTGTCGACCAGCACCGAGCTGCCGTCGGCGACCCCGGCGCTGTACAGATAGGCGGATGCGGTGGCCGCCTTCGCGAGCACGTCGGCGACCGTGCGGTCGGCCTCGATCGCCCGCTTGGTCTCGATGCGCTCCAGGATCGCCGGGCTCGGCAGCAGCACCACCTGGCCGCCGGCGCGCCCGGCGATGGTGGCCGCGGTGGTGGCCGCGGTACCGGGGCGCCGGTTGAGGCTCACTCCCCCGTTGATCTGCACGACATCCACCCCGGTCGCCCATCCGACCGGCAGGCGGTCGGCGACGGCGTCGAGCGTGCGACCCCAGCTCACGCCGAGGGTGCGCGGGACCGGTCGCAGCGCCGTGAGGTAGTCGGCGGCGGCCTGCGCGACCCGGGACGAGACGGCGTCGTCGACGTCGGGGGTGGGCACGATGACGGCGTCGGCCAGGCCGAAGCGCTCGGAGAGGCGGCGCTCGAGACCGAGCCGGCGGGCGCGCGGATGGACGATCTCGATGCGCACGATCCCCGCGTCGCGCGCCTGCGTGAGAAGCCGGCCGGCCTTCCACCGCGAGATGCCGAGCAGGGCGCCGATCTCGTCCTGCGTCTTGTCTTCGTCGTAGTAGAGCTCGGCGACGCGTACGGCGAGCAGTTCGTCGTCCCGGTCCATGGTTCCTCCGCCTCCGACGGTACTCCGTTGCAACATCTGTTGGTCGACTTGCTCATATGCGCAACCCAAGTCCCCCGGATGCGCACACGCGCCCCGATACGCTGACGACATGCCCGAGCCCCGCGAGTACAGCCGTGTCGTCCGCACCCTCGACCTGATCATCGGCATCGTGCTCACGCTGATCGCGGCCCTCGTCGGGATCACCATGCTCGCGTTCGTGGGGCAGCTGGGGCAGCTCGCGACGGCCTGTGCGGGCGTCACCCCCGACGGGATGCGCTGCGAGCCGGGTTTCCTCGGCGCGATGGGCATTCTGGGCACCGCGATCGTCGTGCTCGGCTGGTTCCTGCCCGCCGGATTCCTGATCGTGCGCGCCATCCGGAGGCAGCTGGTGTTCTTCCTGCCGATCGTGGCGATCGTCGTGATGATCGCCGGGTACTACCTCGTCGTGCTGCTGCTGGGCACCGCCTACGTGCCCTCGTCCTCGACGTAGCGCGGCTTCGCGAGCACGATGAGGGCCGGAACGGCGAGCACCATCGTGGCGAGCAGGAAGATGATCGGCACCGTCCAGTCGCCGGTGGCATCCCGCAGCACGCCGACCACGAGCGGTCCGCCCGCCCCGATCACGTAGCCGATGCCCTGCACGAATCCGCTGAGCGCGACGGAGCCAACGTGCGTGCGGGTGCGCAGGTTGATCAGAGTCAGCGCCAGGGGGAACAGCAGCGGACCGAACCCGACGAGCACCGCCCACAGCACCGGCGCCACGGCCGGGGCCAGCAGGAAACCGAGGTAGCCCGTGGCGAAGAACACCACGGCGGCCACGATGAGGGGGGTGACGGAGGGCAGACGCGTGGCCAGGACGGGGATGAGCAGCGCCGCCGGGATGCCGCAGAAGGCGAACACCCCGAGCAGCAGCCCGGCCTGAGCGGCGTCGACCCCCGATTCCTCGATCGCGAGGGTCGGCAGCCAGGCGAACATCGCGTAGGCGTGCATGCTGGGCAACCCGAACAGCAGGGCCATCGACCAGGCGATCGGCGAGCGGACCAAGCGTGCGCCGATGCCGGCGTGCGCGGCCTCCATGCCGCGGGCCTCGGTGTCGAGATTCTCGACGTGGCGACCGCGGCGCAGCAACTGCCATGCCCACGGCGCGGCGGCGACGACAGCGACCAGCAGCCAGACCCCCAGCGAGACGCGCCAGCCACCGGCCTGCGCGACCGGAACGGCGACGATCGGCGGCACCGTCGCTCCGATCGACATGATCGTGACGTAGATCGCGGTGACGGTGCCGATGCGGTCCGGGAAGTAGCGCTTGACGATCGGCGGCAGCAGCACGTTCGCGCATCCGGCCCCCAGCAGGGCGAGCACCGTCCCGATCAGCAGCACGTTCGCGTCGGGAGCGGCGGCACGCAGCAGGTGCCCGACCGCCCCGACGAGGGTCGCGGCCAGCAGGGCGCCCTCGAGTCCGAGCCGGCGCGACGCCAGGGGCGCGATCAGCCCGGACACCGCGAACACCAGCGGCGGGGTCGCCCCGATGACCGACAGCAGCACGTGATCGAGCGGGATGTCGGCATCGATGAAGTCGAGGATCGGCGACAGTGCGCCGACGGCCGTGCGCATGGTCGCGGCGACCAGCAGGACGCCGAGGAGGGCGAGGAGGCGCCCCCGCGCGAGCGGGCCGGGAGCGGGCGACGTCATCGGGCGGCTTCAGCCGCGAGGATGCCGCGGATGACCTTCTCGTCGGCCTGCAGCTGCGCCACCAGGGCATCGACCCCGGAGAAGGCGTTCATCGGACGGATGTACTCCACGAACTCCAGCCTGAGCACCCGGCCGTAGAGGTCGCGTCGCTGGTCGAGCAGGTGCGCCTCGACCTGATGCTGGGGGACGCCCTGGAACGTCGGGTTGTTGCCGATCGACACCGCCGCGCCGAACCGCTCGCCCTCGACCTCGGCCCACGCGGCGTACACGCCGTCCCGCGGCAACAGCCCCTCCAACTGCGGATCGAGGTTCGCCGTCGGGTAGCCGAGCTCGCGACCGCGCTGCTCGCCCGGCACCACGCGCGACCGGACGGCGGGCAGCCGGCCGAGCAGTTCCGCCGCCTCGCGGACCCTGCCCTCCTGCATGAGCTCGCGGATCCACGTCGAGGACACCCGGCGCGGCGTGCCCGCGTCATCCAGCAGCAGGTCGTCGATGAGGGCGACCTCGAAGCCGGACCGCTCGCCGAACCCGCGCAGCGCCGCGACATCCCCGGACCCGCGGTCGCCGAAACGGAAGTCGCCGCCGGCCAGGACGAGCCGCGCGTGCAGGGCATCCACCAGCACCCGGCCGACGAAGTCCTCCGGAGACAGGGCGGCCAGCTCGGGGGTGAACTCCAGCAGCAACTCGGCCTCGATCCCGGCCTCGCCGAGCAGCTCCGTCTTCTGGGCGGGACTGGTCAGGTCGGGCGGGGCGAGCTCCGGCCGGATCACGGCGAGCGGGTTGCGATCGAACGTCACCACGGTGGGGGCCCACCCCGCACCACGCGCCCGATCGCACAACTGCCGGAAGACGTCGAGGTGACCGCGGTGCACGCCGTCGAACTTGCCGACCGTCACGGCCGAGGGACCGAAGCCCGCGGGAACCTCCTGGAGGGACCGGAAGACCTGCATCACGCCCCCGACGCCGCCGGGCGCCGGCGGAGCCACAGCAGGCCGAGCACCGGCAGCACGAGCGGTACCAGCAGATACCCCAGGCCGTACGCGCTCCAGACCGTCGCCGTGCGGTCCCGCGGATCCGCCGACCCGACATCGGCCCCGGGCACGAGAAGGCTGAGCGTGCCGATGATGAGGACGCCGGCGAGTTCGAAGCAGATCGTGGCGAGCGCCACCCGGCGCCAGCCGAAGGCCAGGGCGAGCGTCGCCACGATGTAGACCACACCCGCCAGGGCCGACAGCAGGAACGCCACCGGCGCCTCGTCGAACCGGTCGATGATCTGGAACACCGACCGCCCGGTCGCGGCGAGAGCGAGGACGCCGTACACGGCGACGAGAACGCGCCCGATCCCGGAGGTCGTCGGGGTTGCGGCAGGCACGGATATCACCCTAGCGGGCGCGGATCACCCGAGCTGGACCGTCCAGATCTGGTGCATGCGGTACGCCATCACCGCCACGGCGAGGGCGCCGACGCCGAGCACGACGGTGCTCCAGCGCGAGCGGTCGGTGAGCGCCCAGACCACCGCGAGCGGCGGGATGATCGCCGCGGTGATCAGGTACAGCCAGAACTCGGCCGGGTTCCCGGTCATCGCATTCCCCACGGCCGGCGCCACCAGCGCCATGACGATCTGGGCCAGCAGCAGCACCTCGACGACCACCAGCGACAGCACCGTCAGGTCGGCGGGCGCCTTACCGGCCAGGCCCAGCACGATGCAGAGCAGCCCGGCGAGCACGGCGACCCCCACCAGGACGACGGTGAAACCCAGGATCACGACAGCACCTCTCCGCTCGGGAAGTTGACCAGCACGCGGGCCTCCCCCGCGCGCACCGCGACCAGCCCCGTGAGCACATCGCCGGGCGCGATGGCCGCGACCACGGGAGCGTCCGGCACCTCCAGTCTCACCCGTTTGCCGTGCCCGAGGTCGACGGACTGCCGCGCGTCGAGTTCCGCGACCGGGAAGAGCCGGCGCGCGATGGTGGAGGCCGGGATGAGCGCGGCGGGGTCGAGAGCGGCGAGCGGGGTCGCATCCGCCACCTCGAACGGGCCGATCGCCTCGCGCCGCAGCGCCGTCAGATGGCCCCCGACGCCGAGGGCCGCGCCAAGGTCGCGGGCGAGGGCGCGGATGTAGGTGCCGGAGGAGCACTCCACCACGGCGTCGAGGTCGACCACCTGCGCGTCGCGGCGCTCGGCGAGCACCTCGAACCTGCTGATCGTCACGGTGCGC
>Ga0182739_1001547_pt1 | contig 23840 bp, 11 predicted proteins | sample eDN5th30CBELigBY_FD_128873 | JGI IMG/M metagenome (GOLD analysis project Ga0182739, IMG submission 128873) | Enriched backyard soil microbial communities from Emeryville, California, USA - eDNA 5th pass 30_C BE-Lig BY (version 2) (version 2) | ecosystem: Environmental > Terrestrial > Soil >... | reverse complement strand
TGGGTCGGTGAGGTCAACCTGCCGGATGGTGTTCAGGAAACGGCGCTCGACATTCGCCTTGCTGGCATCAATGCGCTGTCGGCTGCGCTCCACAGCGTCCATGGAGGCGATGATGGTGTCGAGGGCGTCCTGCAGAGCCTGGCAGTTCGCGTCGACATCCTTTCGACCGCTATTGGCAGCCATGGCTTCGGCGAAGCGCCGCAAGGTCTCCATGTCGCTGAGGTCCTCCGCGAGCCGTATCACCTTGGAACGGAAGTGGTAGGGATGGTTCCTCGATGAAGTCAGCTGGGCGTAGTCGCCTGCGTGAATTTTGGCGACGAACTCATCGAAGAAGGCCGAGACGACTTCGTTGAGTTTCGGCTTCGAAAGGATGGAGCGCTCGATGCTGCGCAGGTTGCCAGCGATGGCGCGGACATTGGCTGCGAAGCTCCTGGCCGACCTTGCCGCTTCCAGAATGGCCCCAGCATGGGTTTCGGGCTTCGCATGGGCCGACTGCAGCATGGCATCGAGGCTGGCGATACCGTCTCCGAAGGAGATTCCCTGAACTTCGGCAGGGAGCTGCCGGCACAGGAACTCCGCTAGGATTGCTACTGAGCGGTCCATCTCTACGACCGTTCTCCAGCCATCGCGGTGTTCCGTGAACCACCCAGCCGTAAACATCATCCGGATGGCGGCTGAGGGTGCAGGGCACTCTGTAGCAGGGACCTCCGCTTCCAACTCCGAAAGTGTTTTTTCAACCAACCCCTGGAGTTCCTGCTTTTCAACAGGGTCCACGCTCTCCTTGGAGAATGGCCCCATGATGCACGCCCGGAGTAGGACCTCGTACGCCTTGCGGGTGCCATCCAGGCTGAAGGGATTGAAGACCCGAGCTGGCAGGACGTCGAACAGGAAGCGGGTATTGTCCATCGCTCGCGACAAGTCGTCCCCTCATGGAGGATGCAAGATAAGGAACGATATCTTTCAGGAGAAAGACTTACTTTAGGCACCCGAGTCTTACAAGATGCCTTAGAAGGAAAACAATTCTCGATAAGTATTTCTGTTCCTGGAAAGCTGAGTTTCTGAAGCTGTAGTCTGGCACCCCTTCCCAGGGCGGTCACTGGGGTACTCCAAAGGGTTGGTCATGTGAATGTGCGTCGGTCGCTGGCGCTTCGCTACCGCTAGGCTGGCGGTCTATTCAGCGGCGGCAGCGAGGCTGCTCCGGCTGCTCGCCACGACTGCCGTAGCCGCCTTCCTCTGGCCTGTTCCTCGCAGATGCGAGGTGGGAAAGCGAAACTAACCTCCCCCTCGGCCGCGGGGCGTTGGCAGCAGACAGTCTAACCCGCCGAAGCGCCGCTCGGCCCGCATTGCCGCTACCACCCCTCGCGCCAGGAGATGGTCCGAAGGCTGGGCTCTCCAGGCGCCGATATGGGCCAGGCAGCATATCGCCAGCGGTGGGAGCTTGAGACCGTGATGTCTGTCGCAAAGGCTGCTGCGGCAATGCCCCGACCGCACGCGTTGAGGCCATCCAGGCTCCGACGTCCGACCTTGCCTAAGAGGGGCGCCCCCTTGCAAAGTAAGATGCCCGGAAGCTGCCGGGCGAGGTCAGGAAATAGCTTGCCAGCACTCGGGGCATCCAATCTCGTGCAGGCGAGCTTTCACCAACTCCGCCAAACGGGGATCGGCCCTCAACTTCAGGCGGGCTGCCTCGAAATACTTCGACCTCTCATCCATCAAGGTGCGGTGCGCCCGCTGGACTGCCTCGTCAATCTGCGGATCTGGATCCCGCCGCGGCGCTTGGATGGGGGCGATCTGCATGGTGAACGGCTCTTTGTCGTCCTCCTCGAACAGCTTGCTGAGCTCCGCGTAAGCCTCGTCGAAGTGCTTGCTCTCCGCGCGGCGCGCCTGGACCCGCAGCGCGGAGGATGCATGCTCGATAGAGCTGTCGATGGCGACCCTCTCGGCGTGGAAGCTTAACTCCACCCCGCTCATGGCCTTCTGCACGACCGCTGCCCGGGTGACATTAGCGTTCACATCCGCGGTGAACTTCTCGACTGCGGCGAGGACGCCTCCGAGTGACGGCGGAGAGGGAGGCTGGCTCTGCCCGGGCGCTGCAGTGGCGGCCATCATGCCGGCAGCCAGCTTCGGCCCCGCTGCGACGGCCGCCTCGGGCGGCGGCGGGTTCTTTAGGCTGTCGTAGATCGTCCATCCGAAGAAGGCCGCCGGAATAAACAATAGCGGGAACACGAATCCGCCGAGGGCGAGCAGGGCCGTGATGCCCACGCGAAGCCCGATTGTCTTGCTCTGCATCTTGTCCGCGCTGGTGGAAGGGGTGTCTGGCAGGGTGGCCATCATAACGGTTGAGAGCTTGATGGCTAACATGAAACAGTCACCGTTGCTTCCATCCGCGCTCCGGCCTTGTTTCTCCAAGTCACCCGCCTTGCCTACACTACCAAGGCCAACCGCACCAACACCGCCAGCCAGCATGAGATCTACCTGGCGCTGTTCAAGATCGCGATTAAGGTCCTAGGAGGCATGGAGGCGGCCTTCGATTTCTGCGATGCCTGCAACGCGGCAGTCACCACCACGGCGACGGCGGTGCTCAGGAAGGACCCGGCGGTGGCGGCCGATACCTAGGTTATCGAGGATTTAGGAAATGGCGCCGCATGGCCCTTTGATACTGCTCGGCGGCAGCACTCAGGGCGCGTGCTTCGCCGAGCAACTCTCGGGATGTGACGCCGGCCGCCCCCGCAACTTTAGCTGCCCGCAATGCGCCGTGGATCGGCCCCTCACCCTCCTCGAGTGCCTCAGGGTCCGCTGCACCGCCTCTTAGTCTTGACAAGGCAAGCTTCTGCCGTGCGCGGTGGTCCTGCAGACGTTCAATCCAGTCCTGGAAGATGGCGGCCCACTCGCGCGACGCTCGACGCTGGATGTGCTGCCAGAAGCTCAGCTGGTCTGCCGATATGCTCAGGATACGCTCAACGCAGACAGCTGCCTGCCGACAGTAAGCGGACGTACTCGAGCGCAGCGCGCTCACGTAAGACCGACCGAAGATGAGTTGCTTTAACTGCGTCGTCGCTGATCGCCCTCCGACAGCTCCCCCGACAGCGGCTGCCAGAGGAAGGATAATCGCTGGCCAACCAGCAACTCCCGCTGCGAGTATCACGCCTGCAGCAGCCGCCTTACCCGCTCCCGCGCCAATGGCTCGTCCTGCCGAACCCATCGCAAGCTCCGTCGCTGCCCCCACCAAGTCGGTCTCACCCCTAAACCACGCGAAAGCAGCTCTGGACGCGGTCGACACCGGCATATAGATGCATATCTCGAAGTCGAGAATGTCAGCTGCATCGGACAAGGCTTGATGGGTTGAAGCTCGGACCGTCTCGCTCGTTATTCCTGGTATACCCATCACCAGCGGGTGGTCGGCGAAGTGTGGTGCGAGGTCCTCGTTCACTACAACCGGCACCTCGGGGTAACGCTCAAAATGGCGCAGAACGACAGCAGGAGATGTCGAGCACTTCGCTTGGAACCACTCGCCGTTGATGCATAGGTCGGCACCGGGGTGATTCGACGTCTCCGGGAAGTAGACCTCGGCGCCCTGACGCTCGAAGAAGAGACCGGCCATCCGCTCGAAGACGTAGCCCTGTAGCTGGCTCACATCACCTGCCATCGCAGCGGCAGGCTTTGCTTGAATCTCTGTGGCGAACTGCGCCAGCCTGTAGATATCCTGTAGGTCGGCGCTTCGCGCGAAGTCGAAGGCCCTCACCGCCAACTCGTCGCGCACCTGCAGCCGTGCGACATCATAGACCAGGTCGCCCAGAGTCAGTGCACCATGAACGGCTGATTCGGAGCGGAAGGCCTGCAGAATGCGCGCACGCCTATTCTCTGGCTGCAACGGTAGCCGCAGCCTAGCGATGAGTTCGTCAGCGGCCGTCACTGATGCATACCGCGAGATGGAGGCAAAAAGGGCAGCCCCCAGAACGTCGTGCCTAGAGCTCTCCAGTCCGACATGTCCCTGCGCGCTGCTGCCAGCTGCGCGGCCTCCAGTCGAGCAGTGAGCTTCTCGCTTGCGGCATGGAGAGCATGTCGTGCCTCGTGCTCTGTGGGCTGCGCCATCACGGAGGTGGCAATCATAAATGGCACAAGCCCGCTTCGCATGCTGCGCGTCGTTTTCCGCGCGAGCCAGATCCCGCCGACCAATGCCAAAGGACCGAGGACCGTCATACTCGTAGCTGTGGCGAGCATGCTGGTGGCAGCAACATAGAAGCCGAAGCCCAGCTTGAGACCGAAGAGCCCCGCGATTGCTGCTATGGTACTCGTCAAGGTGGTATAAGCTGCAAAGCCAGCGAGGCTAACGGTTCCGACGAGCGCACTGCCTGCTGCGGCAACTGCGCCGCCTCGCAGGAACGCACCCGCGCTCAGATCGTCGAGCTTCGCTTCGCGTCGGATGCGATCTTGTAACTCGGGCGGCAGGGCTTGGAGCTGGCCGGCGATCTGCTCGGCGAGTTCGAGCCGCTCCGAATCCGCCATGGCGTCGAAGCGCTCCTGCATATGCCTGAACAATGCCTTCAGCGCATACTCCGCCAAGTCTTGGATAGTCATCCCAGTAAACGCGGGCTCATTCTTACCGATGCGGCGAACGCTCTTCGCATCGCGCAGTGCTGCAACCGCTTTCCGCTCCATCGCACTTGCAGCCTCGTGGAGGAGTGCGGGCGTTGGTGCAACCGGCAGCTTCAAGTCGAAGTGCCAGAGTAGCCGGCTGAGCTTGATCGTGCGCCATTCGTCGGGCGTGAGGTCTGGCAGAAACGCAGATCTCTCGATGTGTGCCTGCGCATGTGCAGGCTCTGAAGCGCCAAACCCGAAACGACGACCGGCTTCACTGGTCGCAGTGGCTTGATCGTAGGTCCAGACCTGCTGGCGGACCGCCTCCGGATCTTCGACCATGAGGCCGTCCAGAAAGATACTTTTGCTCATTCCACCAACGCCAAGCCAAAGCTTACCTCCACCTAAGGTATCATATGGAAGAAAGAAATCACTACTACCTGGCGATTTTCTTATTAGGGCTTGGTGCAGGCCACTTTGTGATCTGCGCAGCTATGGTCGAGGAGATCTTCATGCGTTCGTGTGGCATCCATGTCGAGCCGTGCCGACTCGATCTACGTGCGCTGCACGCCTCGAACTCCGGCCCGACGCCGCCGCTGGTACGGAGGCGATTAGGTTCGGATCCGCCCCCTTCTCCTCATCAAACCAGGACGCTAAGGCTATAATGGGATGCCCGGCTGTTGCTTCAGCGCGACGACGTTGAGCCACCGCTCGCCACGTCGGCCAGGCCGCGTGTCCTCCGATGTCCAGACCTCCCGCAGTTCGATAGGTACACCCGCAAGTGCGGTGCGCAGCGTCTCCTCGGTATGGTCGACGAACAGGCGCCCCTTTGTCGTACGCTCCCCCCACCCGAGCTTGAACGACATGTGCCAGGCGCCGCCCGGGCGCAGCGCGCCGGCGAGGCGCGCTGCGGCGTCGGAGAACGCCGCCGAGGGAACGTGCAGTAGCGACGCACAAGCCCAGATGCCGTCGAACTCCTCCCGCCAGGCCGCGTCCTCGAAGCGCATCTGCAGAACCTCGGCCCGGCCGGCAACGCGCTCCTCTGCCAGCCGTACCATCTCGGCCGAGGCATCGAAGGCCACCACCGAGTATCCGCGCCCCGCGAAGGCCAGCGCGTCGCGCCCCACCCCGCAGCCTGCGTCGAGGATCCGCCCGCCGAGTGGCACGTACCGGAGAAAGCACTCATAGAGCGGCGACAGGTCGAGACCGCCTGTATCGGTGGCGAAGCGCTCGGCGTTGCGATCATAGAAGGCGACCGAGTCCGCACTGTCCTTAACCACCTGCCGAAACCCCCGCTGGCTCCCACTCATGCACCAGGGCATCGAGCGCGATCCGCTGGCGTGCCCGCAGGAACGACGCGCGTGCATCAGCGTCCGCCCCCGTCTGCAGCAGAATGGTCTCCCGCAGCGGGTGGTGGCTGTCCACGAGCCAGTTGTTGCGCTCGTGCAGGCGCGCGATCAGCCGCGGCGAGGGAACGCCGGCGGACTTGCCTCCTTCTCCGCGGTTGCAGTGCTGGCAGGCCAGAACGAGGTTCCACACGCAATCGGCGTCGGGCATGGCTCCGCGCTCTTTGAGGGTCCAGGGGAAGAAATGGTCGACGTCGGTCGCGGCCAGAGGGGTGTCCGCCCTGCAATAGAAGCAGCAGCCCCGTTGGTAGCCGTTCAGCGCACCACGCACCCGAGTCAGGCTGGTGCGCCGCACCCGCCGATCCTGCTCAACAAAGAGCAGATCCTGCGCGGCGTCCGCCTGTACGGCAATTCCTGCACGCGGCAGCTCTAACTGCCAGGCCATCTCAACCAACCGCCAGCGCGCCTCCACTTCATCGGCGAGGCTGCCGCCCTGCATCGAGGCCGCCAGGCGCCGGAAGTGGTCCGTGAGGCGGATGGCACCGGCGCCTCGACTGCCCTTCCTCTCGTCCTCGAAGAAGCAAATCGGCACCGGTCCGCTGCCGACCACGTGGAAGGCGTCGATGACGTTGGTGAAGCCGAGCCGGGCCGTGGTGCCGACCAGCTCGTCCTGGGGCAGCTCGCCGCGGTTGAAGGCGCGGCACGCGTCCAGAAACTTGCTGGAGCGGGAGGTGGTCTGTTTGTCAACGAGCGTCAGGTGCTCGCAGAGGTGCCGCGCGAAGGGGAGGGCCAGCTCCTCCAGCGGCACGCGGTCGTCCGCACGATTGGAGAACCCGAGCAGCGTCTTGGCTAGGGCGAACTTGTAAGAAGCGACGTTGCGTCCAAACAGCACCACCGCGCGCCAGTTGGCGTCCAGCGTCGGAGCCTTGGCTAGAAAGTCTGTCATCGGCGCGCCGTGTTCCCGTGCTGGCGGACGAACTCGGCGTACCGCAGGGCCAGCGCCTCGGTACTGAGTGGCGCCGCGCCTGATTTACGCGCCCGGAGCAGCCGGCCGTCGAGAGCACCATACTCTGTGCCTCGGAGAGAGGAGGCGACGACGAGCCGCGGGCCCTCCGTGCCATTCGGGTCCACTGAAACGAGGTCGCAATCGAAGAGGGTGTGCAGGTCGGTCCGCAGCAGGAGGCCGTTGGAGGGGTGATTGGTCTCCTCACCGCGATACGACAGGATGTGCGCGGCTTCGAGCACGTCGGCGACGGCACACCCGGTGACGGCGCAGCGCTCGCCATACGCCGCCATTAGGCTGCGGCGGAACTCGGCCTGGCCGCGCCGGGCCTTGATGGCGCGCAGGACAGTGGTTCGCGCGTCCTCCAGGTTCTGTGGATCGAAGGCCTGCTCGTCGGCCTCTTGGGCACTGATGGACAGGTCCGGCTGCGCAAGGGTGCCCTCGCGCTGGAGGACAAAGCTGCTGGCACCCGGCCCGCTTGGCGTCTGGTGCGAGACGTAGGTGAAGGGGCCGAGATAGCGGAAGCCGTAGCCCGGAAACTCACTCTTCTGGCGGCGGTAGAAGACAAGAAGTTCCAGGCCGCGCTCCGCATGCTCGATGATCAGAGAGTCTGTCCCGCGCTTCTCCTGCCCTTGCCAGTGGAGCACGTCCCCTTCCAGGCGGTCCTCGTACGGCGTGCGATCGGCGGACTTGTGCTCGGTAACGAACAGCAGCACCGAGGACGAGCCCTTCCGCCGGAAAACGCCCGACCCCATGGCGCCGGGGCTAATCCCCAGTCGCTCGGCCAGATCAGCCCGTGTGTAGACTTCGTCCGGCGTCAGCTGCCCAGAGAGGAGCTGGCCTGCGGGCTGCGGCGCCGAATCGACAACGATCTTGAAGCCCAGTTGCTCCGCCTTTCGCTGGACGGTCGCCTCGCCGCCACTGAACTGGGTTGGGCGAAGCGCCGGACGAGCCGGATCCTCATAGTGCCAAGCCACGCCCAGGATGGCCTTGGATGGATAGCGTTTGCCTTCGTGCAGGATCCAGTAGCCGGTCGGCGCGCCGTAGCCGTACTTCCGCAGGAAGGCCGCAGGGCCAAGCCGGTCGTGCTCGGCCATCGCCCTGAGGACGGCCTGACGGCTTTGCAGCTGGGCAATGCGGACCCGGGGCTGCCGAGGCCGAGCTGAGGTGGCCAGCGGAATATCCAAATTCCTGGATTGTCTCATGCAGAAGACCGTGTGACCATTTATTCAATCTAGCCACTTAACCTGCAGGTTAGAAGGTGCATTGCGGGAACGGAGGCGCGGGAGGGGGCGGAAGGTGGCGTGCGAAGCCCGGCGAGGTCCCTGTGCCGTCGCCGGGAAGGGAGGGGAGATCCGGCTCGACCGCCTGGCTGCCGGGCTCCTTCGTGCGGCTGCTCACCGCTCCAGGCGGATGGAAGGCTTAGCATGCCCCTTGGCTCTGACTTTCCCCGGTCGTCGGGGAAGGCATCTCCGACGCACCACCCCCATCAGATCGTGCTCGTCAAGCTTCTGATCTGCCTTGGCGTGGCGGGAGCTGGTGCTGCTGTTGCAGGCCACTCCGGCATGAAGTCCCACGATGCCGTTGCCGTGGGCCTCCTTCTTGCTGCCCTGTGCGCCATGCTCCTGTTCGGGCTGTTCTCTGTGGCACAGGCCGATCCGGTTCTAACCGCAACGTCGGCGAGGGCGCAGCCCACACAGCCGTCAGCCGGCGCCACGTCACCAACGCCGCCGCCCGTGACGCCTCGGACCTACGGCGCTTCTCCTGCTACAGAGACCAGCCGGCTGCCGATGATTGAATACGTGAGCGCCAGCGCGATCCAAAACCATCCGGGGATGGCGACCGCATCTGCGCCCGCCTGGACGCCCCCGCGCCAGCCGCCGTCACCGCCACGGAGCGCATTCGACCCGCCGATGACGCCGCCTCAAGCCGCCCCGCCCGCAGCGGCCTCGAACGGCGCGGCGGCCCAGCCTCCCTTCGGCTCCGAAGGCGTGCGCGGCCGCTTCACCGATGCGGACTGGAACGAGAAGAGCTTCCTCAAGCTGATGGGCTACCAGGTCGGCGTTTCCGGCATCTCGGCCTGGCGCCGGCAGGATATCCTGCGCCGGGCCTATGAACGACCACTTCCGGCGGACATGCCGGCGGCAATGCGGGCGGAGTGCGGCGCCCCCGGCAGCTCCGTCCGGCTGCAGCGCATCGTCCGGCATCTCAGGTTCTGCATCGCGATGGCCCGACCGCGGGCGGCCAATCTCACCAAGGCGCTGTCGGAGTGGCAGGCGGACATCGCGTGGCTGCAGGCGACCTTCGGCGCGCTCCATCGCGACGTCGACTTCCGCTGATTGCCGCGAGGCTGCGGGCCTCCCACGCCGCAAACCCGCCCGGCCGCGTTCTGCCGCCGGGCGGTTTGCGGGTCCTGCGGGCCGGTCGCAACGCCGGCTCTCCCTTCTACGACCCCGCCCGGGAGGGCGCGGTGGCGCGAACAATTTGGGCCTGTTTCGGCTTAGGGCGGGTCTGCTTTCCCCGCTGCCGCAGTGCGACCCTTGTAGCCGATGGCGGTAAACGCCCGATGAACGGCGACAAAAAATCTATGGACGGGGTGGTTGTCCCAACTCACTGGTGCCGCCGCTGCCGGCGCCACTCCCAAGGCGGCACCCGCTCGGCCTCGGGCAGTGCCCAGAGCCCCCGCCGATCGTTCCGTGCGGCCTGCTCCAGCACCCGCAGCGCCGGGTCGTGCGCGTACTGCCGGTAGACCCAGGCGGCGCCCTGCCGCACCAGCGCGGCGTTGACGTCGGTAGCGCCGACAAAGACCCGGCCCACGGTGCGGCCGTAGCGGTCGGTGTCGACCACCACCACGCGCACCTGCTGGCGGAAGGCCAGGTCGGCCAGCGCCTGCCGCGCACGAGTGCCGTAGGGCTGCCGGCTTTCCGGCGTGTCGATCTCGGCGAGGCGGACCTTCACCTGCTGCTTCTCGGGCGTCAGCAGGGTCAGGGTGTCACCGTCGTGCACGCCCACCACCAAGCCGCGCAGTTCGGTGGCCAGGGCGGGGTGGACGAAGAGGGACAGGGCGAGGAGGAGCGGCGCGAGCAGCCGGCGGGAGAGGCGCATGCGGCAGGATAGGCTGCGGCCATGGTTCCCGCTATGCGAAGCAAGGCATGGCCTGGTTCATTGTCGCCGATCTCTCGACCATCTGGGGCTGGGGTCGTACGCCGCAGGCCGCGGAGGCGCTGGCCTGGTGGAACGCTGAGGCGCTGGACCTGCTCCGCCAAGTGCCGCAGACCAAGCCTGTCCGACCAAAGGGTGCCGCGGTCCGTCGGGGCGGATCGGGTCGGCCTGTACATGGTGCCTGCTGTATGCCGATCACGTTAGTCCAAGAAGAATGGCGGCCGCGCACCATTGCAGGCGGTCCAGCAGGGCAAAGCTCATCTGGCCTGCTCCGGAAGGCGCCAGAGCCCCCTCCTCAAACACCCTCTAACCGAAGACTAGCTCCGGCAGCACGACCTCCCATTCCTCACGACGGATCCTTTCACGGAATTCCTCTTTGCTGTCCGTCTTGCGCCAGCAGATGATCGCTCCGACCTCACCCCGGCGGAACTCGCACCCTTCCGGCGTGGAATAGGCGCGCGACATACGGCCCAGGGGCCGCCCCAGAACATCCCGAATCATCCAGCCATCACCTGTGCGAACGAGTGTGACTGGATCACCTGCTTTGGCGGCAGCAATTGCAGCGAGCGATGGATCTCCTGCACGTAGGCGTCCGGCCCACGACAGATCGACCAGGCTCAGGTCGGGCGACTGGTACTGATGCATTCGACTGGGCAGGTTTGCTGTGTCCGGGGCAACATTTCGTTCGACCACCGAAGTCTGGGACGGTTTCAGATACGGGTGCACCCCGCTGGTCATAACGGCCAAGCTGCGGCGAGCGCGCGTCATAGCTACATAGAGAAGGCGGCGGGGGGCGTCGGCATCTTCTCCCTGTGACGGCCTTTCCCAACCGCCGTTCAGGACCACTACATCGTCAAACTCCAGTCCTTTGGCCCGATGTGCCGTCAGGAGGAGCAGTCCGCGTTGCTCGCCTCGTACGTCACGGGACCAGTCTGCGAACCATTCAATCAGATCCGGAACCGAGATGGCCTTGTCGGCAAGCTCGCGTCCCAGCGCGGCAATGCCCTCGGAGATCAGATCGGTCCAGCTATTCCGGGCAAATCGGCTCAGCACTTCCAGTAAGTCGGGGGTGCTAAGTAGTCGGGCGGGCTCACGCCGCAGTTCGGCCACAAAGACCTGCATCTCGCGCAGGCGCCAGATGCTCGGCAGGCTTTGATTTGCTATCTCGACCGGGATACCGAGCGCCTCTGCATAGCTATGCACCGGCCCCAGCCGGCGCCAGTCGCGAGAGATGATCGCGCAGCGCGACCAGCTCCAGTCGGGATCCAGGCGCGACAGGCGCAGGAGTTCGTCCACCGCCGCGACAGCCTGCGCCGTATTACCAGGCCGGCATTGTAGAAGCTGCACTCGCCCCTGTGCTACCGGATCGAGCGTCGTCAGTGCACCGCCGGGCCGATCTTTCTCGCGCCTCCGATTTATGATGATGTCGTGATCGCGCTTCATTCGGGCAGTTGCCGGGGCGATCACCGAATTGGCTGCGTCGATAATGTTGTGGGTTGACCGATAGTTCTCGATCAGGAACTCGGGCTTCGCTCTGTAGTCGGCTTCAAACTGGCGAATGAAGTGCACGGAGGCACCCGTGAAGGCGTAGATATTTTGGTCATCGTCGCCCACAGCAAAGAGGCTCAGCCGCAGGTCCGGATCTTCGAGAGAGCGGCCCGCAACGGCCGAGATTAGAGCGTACTCCTTGGGGCCAATGTCTTGATACTCGTCGACCAGAATCCAGCGGTAGCCCTGAATCAATACATCGCGCTGCGCTTCAGCCTCGTCCTTGCTCAGCCCGTCGCCGCTCAGTAGCCGAACCGCCTCGTCGAGGATCCCATCAAAGTCACGGGTGTCAACAGAGCCCCCGGCGAAGCTTACGCCGACCAGGCGCATCGCTAGCGCATGGCAGGTCGAAACCGCGACACCGATAGCATCATCGCCGATCAGGTGCCTTAGACGCACGCGGATCTCTGATGCCGCATGACGATTATAGCTGAGGACAAGAATACCGCGCGGGTCCTCGCGCTTCACACGAATCAAATAGGCAATTCGATGGACGAGAACCCGCGTCTTGCCGGACCCAGGACCAGCGAGGACCAGAACGTTGGTCTGCTCGCGATCATCTGAGACGATCTTCTGCTGGACTGGGTTGTCCAGCGCCTCAACGATCGTCTTCCAGGACGCACCGGTGGTCCGGCGCCGGATCTCTGCCCCTTTCCCTGGCAGCCACCGCTCCAGGAAAGCGTCGCGATCCAACAAGAAGTAGTCCTCGGAAAGTCGTAGCGCCTCATCCATTGAGACAAGGCCCCTGTCTGCATAGGCGGCCATCACGTGGGTCTGGATCGTTTGTTCATTGTAGTGTTCCTCCAGAGGGAGGAAATCCTTCTGCGTGAAGCTCCCGCCGCCGCGGCGCAGATAGACCGTCATCGCAGGGCGGAACACCGTCAGCCCCTTGCCCAACGTCACGATTCCTTGCTCATGTAACCACAACAGTGCGCGCTCCATGAGCTTATTCATGTCGCGCACTTCTCCACGCAAGAGAGCGTCGCCGTTCAGGGCTGCAATCAGATCACCCAGGGTGGTCTCGACCTGGAGGTCCTTGCCGCGCGTGCCCTTCGGTAACTTGCTTATGAGATGACCGAGCAGAAGCTCCCCAGCTTGGCGTCGGACGGTTGCGGTTCGTTCTAGCGCGTTCCAGGTCCGTTGCAGTGTCACCAGCAAGGTGTTGCGGGAGTTCTTGCGTAGGTGAATGTTGCCCTTTCCACCATCCTCGTCTCGACCGTCGCGGGTCATGCCGCGCAGGAGCTTCTCAATGAGATCCGGGCGGACGCTGGCGTGCCCTGCATCCCGCAAGAACTGGCAGGTTTCCGATAGATGCAGTGGCAGGGCTGTGTCGCCGGTGACGTCGGGAGAAGCCTCACGCATCAACGCGATCAGGCCGGCTTCCAGCCGTGAGGCCATTTTCAACCGATGCTGGGAGTGTCCCTCGATGCCGACATGCACAAAGACGGTCACCGCTAGATCGTTGCGCACAATCCCGAGCGCCTCGAGATCAGTCATGGCCTTACTTAGCCCGCCGCTCGTCAGCCCGCTGACGCCAACCAGCTCATCAGTCGAGATGCCCTGATCGGGTGGTGCATTCATCAGATGGCACACGATATTGAGCAGCTGCTTGCGCCTTGTATTGGTGATACTGCCCTTTGATCTAGAGAGTATCTCCTCTGCCTCCTCCAGATTGCGAACGCGCAGAGACGAGGGGAAGACTTGAACTCGATTCTCCTCTCGGCTCAGCAGTGTGGCCTCTTCGAGCCAGGAGATAGCGGTTTTCACACGCGTATCTTCGGTGGCACTGTCCCGCTCGAACTCCTGATCACGCTCGGCTCGCACGATCTCGCCCGAAGTGGCGACTACTTCGCCTGTCTTCCTTGTCTTCTCGTCCAGCCTACGGAGAGCCTTGAGGATCGCACCGATCTCGTGCCTAGCCAGCCGGGAACGCGCGGAAAGCGAGAACTGACGTTCTACATCGTCGGACGCGAAGAGCAGGACGCAGTCAGCATGAGCTCGGTCTCGGCCCGCGCGACCTGCCTCCTGCACATAATTCTCGAGGGAGCCGGGGATGTCGCCGTGCACGACTAGGCGGATGTCTGGCTTGTCGATTCCCATGCCGAAGGCGTTGGTTGCTGCAATCACTCGCAGTTCCCCGATGCGGAACCGCTCCTGGATGCTGCGCTTTTCATCGGGGAGAAGACCGGCGTGGAAGCGCTCGGCCGCAAGCCCCTGTTGTTGTAGGAAGTCCGCGACGCGCTCCGTTTCTCGTCGTGTCGCGCAGTAGACGACTGCTCCTGAGCCACCATCGGAGGGCAGCTTCGCCCGGATTACATCGAGGATATCCGTCAGCTTCGCGCTCTTCTGGGTGGAGCGCACCTCGAATGTCAGGTCGGTGCGCACTGACCCGCCGTCGAGCAACATGAGATCCGTGCCCAGACGGCTACGAAAGTGGTCGCGGATGTCCCGGACCACATCTGGTTTTGCGGTGGCGGTCAGGCAGAGGATTGGCGCGGGCGGCTGATCGCCGGAAAATTCCTTGATGAAGCGGCTGACGTACCGATAGTCGGGCCGGAAATCGTGACCCCACTTTGAGACGCAATGCGCCTCGTCCAGCACCCAGATTCCGACCTGTCGCTGTGCCAACGTTGCGCGGACCGAAATGCTGCGCAACTGCTCGGGCGAGATGAGCAGGATCGCCGCTTCGCCCAGGCGCACCTGGTCAAGCGCATTCTGCCTCTCGGGCACCGAGAGCATGCCATTAACCGTGACAGCTGATGAAATGCCCGCCCGTTCTAGGCCCTGCACCTGATCGGCCATTAAAGCGACGAGGGGTGAGACTACGACTGTTAGCGCGCCGGTTCTGTCAAATTTGGTGAGTGCGGGGACCTGATAGCAGACTGACTTTCCCGTGCCGGTGGGTAAGATGCCCAGGACGCTTTGTCCCCGCATTGTCTGGTCGACGATACATTCCTGCAGCGGGCGGCCCATGCTGTCGGTGGGCTGCGGGCGGAAGGCTCCGAACCCGAACCATCGAGAAAGCGCCCGCACTGGATTGCTTGTTTCGCGGCACCATGCACAATTGGAGCTGTCGCAGACGGTGTCGCGCAGCTGTTGAACGATCAGCGCGGCTTCGCGATGCTGCGCGCGCACCCAGGGCGGCATAACGGAGTTACCGCCGGCAACAGAAATCCAGGACAGTGCATAGGCCATGGGCCAGCCCTGTCGGGGCGAGGAAAGTTCCTCGAGGGCTTGCTCAGTGCGGCACTCGCAGGCGCGGCCCACGAGCAGCCTTCGAATTGCCTTGTATGCCTCCGCGGTCGGCGGCGCTGCGGTTGAACGGATATGGTGAAATACGGCATCAAAGCCACCAGAGTCCTCCATCCGCGTGGTCAGGAAATGGTAGGCGGTCACTGCGTCGGGTTCTTCTGCGTTCAGGTGACACAAAGCATCGACCTGATTCTGCAGCACCTGGAAAACTAAACGCGCATCTAACTCGGGGTCGTTCACGTGCCCCGCCCGTAAGCGGCCGTCGTGATAGTGTTTTACTAGGTGGTGATAGGGATTGCGCGGGAAGGCGAGCGGGTTGAGCCATAGCGTGTCGACCGGGGCGCGAGCCATTTTCGCCAGCGTGGGCCGGGTTGCCGCAAGATGCGGAAGATCATGGCGCAAGATGTTGTGGCCGATGAGGTGATCAGTATCGCGCAACGCCCGTTCTAACTGGTCCAGGGCACTTCCTAATTCCCCCTTTCGGGAGCGGATCCCGGGCGCATCGCCGTGTCGGACTGCGGCGAAAGCGAAGGTCCGGGCGGTTTTGGGATCCACCTCCAGGTCAACGGAAACACATCGCGCCAGAAGCGTGTGCAAGGGGAGAGGCATAGTGAGCGACGTTTCCGATCTGAGACTTGCCCGAAGGCTGAGGCGATCATAACAAAGAACGAACAGTTTGATCAATATTTCGTGACATCGCACTCGCCCGTCACTCTTTCCTACATGGGTGTTGTGTAGGCCCTGACTGTTTGATTAACCGGCTTAGGGCGCCCGTCTGTCGTCTTCTCGGGCCCTCCTCGCTTCGGCTTCAGTGACCTAGTCAGTTGCGGAATACCTCCGCTCGCCTCCGGTAACCTGCGTCTGCACCGGGGTTGGATTTGCTTCGGTTTACTAGGGAGGCGTTGGATCAGTTGGGGGCCCTATTCTCGAGAGGGGCCGGGGTTGTAAAATCGAGCGCGGAGTGGCGCCGGGCAGGGTTGTAGAAAGCCGTCGATGTGGCGGCCGACGGCCTGCTCGGCGTTTTGGCGCGTCTCGAACATGGTTCGCGCTGCTGTGGACATTGGTCGGTCGCGCATCCTCTGGGCCGTTGCAAGTCTCCGGGCAGGGTCGGGGACCTGTCGCCGCTTGGTAAGGGGGAGGCCGCCGGGTATCCGACGCCTTGCGGCGGCTGCGCGCCCCACATGGCGCCACCGCCCTGGCGCGGCCGGCCCCGCTCGTCGAGGCGCAGCGCGTAGGCAAGGGCCGAGGTGGCATCTACGGGATACGCCGGGGCCAAGGAGGTCGTCAGGAGAGCGGGAAGCTCAAGCCTGCCGCTGCCATCTGGCGGCGGCGGTGCGGCAGACGATGGCGAGGTGACACGAACCAATCAAGAACAAAGGCCTCAACATCACTGCCGCTCGCTACATCGACCACATATCGAATCGCTTCGCCGGGTCGAGTGAGAGCACGCAGAGTGGCTGTTTCGGCGACACCGCCGCCGAAACCCGGCCTTTTCAGCCTGGGCCGGTCCGCCTGCTTCCATGCTTTGTACCGCGTGAACGTGTGCCCGCACGATCGCTGGCCGGTGAACTGGGGCCACGTGCGGGCAGGCGTGGCAGCAGCACGATCTGAGCCGCATCAGTTAGTGGCAAGACCAGCGGGCGAAGCTTGCAGCCGACGAGCTTCGGATTGTCAGCGATACAAAACTATGAGACGATAGATATAAGATGACAATCTCTTAATTGGTTTATCTTCAAGGTTGAAGCGGCTGTGGATAAATTTCTCCCCCGTCCTCTGGGCTTCACAGTCGAGTGCCTGCTGAATCTCCTGTCGCTAGGCACCAATGCGAAGCTCCGCCGCGAGCTCGGAAAGTGCCTAGGGCAGGTGGCCGGATCATGCTGGCCAAGTCCGGCGGCCACCGATCCGGCCTGGGGCGAGGCCCTCGCAGCGCTGTTGTCCTCGCACGAGGGATACAGGCTCTTTATGCAGGCCGCCGAGCGGCACAACCGCGGCCGCCTTGCGGATGACCACCGCCTGAACCTGCTCTACCGCGGCATAGATCGCGTCATGCGCGCACGGCATGAGGCGGGTCTGCCGAAGTTCGAGGGGTTCCCAGGTGCAGCCGTTCCGGACCTACTGCGCGCCGGCCGGACAGAGGATGCGGCGTTCCTTGCTTGGCTCCTGTGGCTGGCCTCGCCTATAGAGGCGGAGGAGGTCACCGTGCTGGTGCGCGAGGAGCCGAGCCTCGCGGCGCAGTTTGGCATCGAGCCAGCTCCGCCACCAGCCGACGCGCTCCAAGAGATCCGCGAGTTGTGTGCCGCAGTTGCCGCAGCCGCGACGCTTGACGCAGGCACGCTGGAGACCTTGAGCCGCATGGCGGGAGAGGCCGCGGCGTGGCTCCGGGCCGAAGAGGAGCAAGGCGCCGCTCGTCGCTCGGCCCTGCTGGCACGCCTCGAACGGTCCCCGCTCGCTCTCGGCGGCATGGCGATCCCAGAACATGCGTCGACGGACGAGATTGAGCAGGCTCTGGATGAGGCGGAAGCCAGCGCGGCCGTGTTCGCAGAAAAAGAGGTGGCATTCCATGCCGCCACAAGCCGACGGGACTACAAGGCAGCGGCAAGCCTCGCCGGCGAGGCAGCGACGGCGCAGGAAGTGGCCGAGACCGCCAAGGCTATCCTCGACGCCCTGCTGCTGGACACAATGCCAGCCGGCGAGGTCATCCAGCCCGTCGCGGCTTCGGAGGCTTGTACCGGCAATGCCCTGTTGGAGGCGGCCAGGACCGATGACGCCCAGCGGGCCTCGGCGGAGAAGACGGTAGAGGCGGCGCCCCCCTCGCCGGATGCTGCGGAGGAGATCAAGGATCGCGAGCTTGCGCCCTGTGCCGCGGAGCCCGTTGCCGAGGAGCCATCAGCCGAGCACCTCGTGGTCGGGGAACCAGCTCACCCTGAGTCCTCCGCCGAGGAACCCGGTGCTGCGCCATCTCTCGTCGAGACTATGCCGGCGCGGCCCACTCCCAACCCCGTCGCGGTAGCGCTGCCAACGGGTCCGGAGGCCGTCGCTGCCGGAACCTCGCCCTTCCCAACGGCCGTGACCACCGAGGCTCCCGCCAATGTGGTGCCGATCGAAGAGGGCTCGCGCAAGGCTGGACGCCACTCGCCGGCCGACGCCGCGTTCTGGGCCGCCCTGTCGGCTGGCCGCCCCGGGCTTGCCAAAGCCACGCTTGAAGCGGGCGCCCTACCGGGGGACCGGGCCGTGCTCCGGCGCGCCCTGCATCTCGCTGCCCTGGCTCTGGTCGCGGACGGCTCGGGTGAGGTGGATGATCGGGTCGGCGAGGAAGCCGAAGCGCTGATCCAAGTCTGGTTGGATCGGGTGCCCAGCAGTGACGCAGCGACGGCAGTCTGGAATCTGGTTCTGCCTGCCGCAGGCCTACTCACGATCCTGGCGCCTGGTGGGAACGCGAGCCGCCTGGTGGATTTTCTTCTCGAAACGCCGGTATTCGTCCCGGAAATGCACGCGCTCGCGCGTACCTTGTCGGAGAGCAGCGTGGCGCTCGGCGGCCTCTGGCATTCCTCCGGCGTGCTCGCTTCGCTCGCCTCAGAGGACGGACGCCAACGCGCTCTCGAGGCGCACTGCGACACAGTCCGCGTATGGCTCGACCGAAACCGCGATGCCCACCTCAACAACTATGCACCGGCCAAGATCCTCTGGAGCCGAATGCTGGCGGAGAATGAGCCGCTCGGCAGCATGCTCGCTGCGGTGGTGTGCAATGACGTCCGCCGCGCGCCAGAGGTCGCCGCGATGCTCGCGGCCTACTCCGGGCAGGACGAGCTGCGCCGCCTCGATATCGAGATCCGCGGCCTCAAGCTGGTGCAAAAGACGCCCATTTCCTTCGGCGCCGAGCGTGACCTGAACAATCTGGTGGATGAGGTGCAGCCGCTGCTGCGTGACTGGGCGCGCCTGGCGGCCTGGACAGTGAACCGGCGGAATGGCGCTGGCGCAGCGGAACTGAAGCGTCTGCGCGAGGACTTACTGGATCTGCTGACGAAGGCCGAAGGGGAGCTCGCGTCGCAGCCCGGCCTACCGGCGGCACCGCTCACCCTGCGCCTCCTTCAGCGCTTCACCGCGCTGCTCGAAACGGGTGATGCGCCGCGCGCCGCTGCCAGTACCGATCAGTTCCTCGCAATGGATGTAATCGCGGTGCCGCGCATCGGCCTCGATCCGGCATGGCGAATGCAGGTTCCGGGGGACGCGGCAACCCTCGACGCGCTCGTCAGCGCGTCACGGGAGACCGTCCCGGTCGAGGAGGCAATCGCGCGGCGCGTCGCCACGCGAGAGTTCGCCGGGGCTGTCTTGGCGCTGACGCTAGTCGAGGACGCCGATAGGCGGGCTGCGCTGGACCGGGAGATCCGCAATGCTGCGGGCACCGCGTTGGCCGAGACAATGCTGGCGCTGACGCGGCTGCGCAGCGATGCTGAGGCGGCGGAGGCTGCGGGGCGGCTACCATCGGAGCAGGCCCAGCCTTTCCTGCGCGAGATCGACGCGCTGGAGGAGAGCCTGAACCAAGCGCCGCCGGAGGACATCCCCGCTCTCGCTGCCGCGTTCGAACTGCTGGGATTGACCCTCCGCGAGGCCCTGGGGGACGCCGAGCGCCTGGTGCGTGAGCGGATCACCGCGCGGCTGCGCGGCCTCGATCTCGCCCGCGCAGCAACCGTCCGGGCATCCGTTGAGCGGGCGCTCACCCAAGGCTGGCTTGCGATTGCCGAGGACCTCGTGGACCGGGCGGAGGCCGGCGAGCGGATCGATGAGGTCGTCGAGGTGACGCCGGTGGCGGCGGAGCTCGAGCGATTCTTTCCGACCCGCTCCGACACCCTCTCGCGGTGGCTGAAGGCCAATCGGGCCGGCATCGGCGACTTCATCGTGCGCCCGGATAGCCTGCCAAGCGACGTCCTGGCCTCTAACGGAATCGCCCCCCCGGACCGCTCCCTGCCGTTGGCCAAGGCGTGGGCCGCCTGCGGCCGCCCCGGAGATCACGATCTTCCGCGCGCCATTGTGACCCTGTTCGGCGAGCTCGGGTTCACCGACTCGCGGCCAGAGGGCATGCCGCAACTAACCGCCGCCAGCACCAACGCGCGCTTCACCCTTCGCACGGCGCCGCTGCGCGACCGGGAGACGGCGCTGCTGCCCGACTTTGGCTCCGTGGCGAACGGCAACTACACGGTCCTCTGCCTATGGCGACAGCCGGAGGTGAACCAGATCCGCACCGCGCTGCAGAAAACGGGTGGTCGGGTCGACAGGGTTATCGTCCTTTTCTTCGGTGTGCTGACGAACCAGGACCGCCGTGAGCTGGCCAAGATGGCGCGTAACGGCCAGATCACCTCCGTCCTCGTGCTGGACCAGGTGCTGGCGCTGCATCTCGCCCTGACGGAGCAGAACAGGCTGCGCACCTTCTTCGCCTGCGCGCTGCCCTTTAGTGGCGTCAAGCCCTGGTCGGAGACCGGCGCGCCCCCGCCAGAGATGTTCTTTGGCCGCCACAACGAGCGGCTGAGCATTGAAGCGACGAGCGGCCAACTCAACCATCTCGTCTATGGCGGCCGGCAGCTCGGCAAGACGGCGTTGCTGCGCCAGATCGAGGGTAGCGCCGCGGGCGACCCGCACCGCGTGGTCCGCTACGTGGATATCAAGCGCTTCGGCAACACCATGCCGACGGAGGACCTCTGGGCGACGCTGGCTGAGGCGCTGCGCCCCGGGGTGCCAATCAATCTGGACACCAAGGGAGACGCGGCGGCGCGCTTCCGCAGAGACATCCGCGACTGGCTCGGAACCCGCCCCGAGCGCTCAATTCTGCTGCTGCTCGACGAGGCGGATAAGTTCTTCAAGGAAGACCAGACGAACCGCTACCGGATCACCGAGGAGCTCCGCGCGCTTTCGGAGGAGACGCAGCGCCGCTTCAAACCAGTCTTCGCCGGGCTCGAGAATGTCCAGCGCATGGCGCGCGACCCGAACAACCCGATCGCGCAGCTCGCCACCCCGCTGTTGATCGGCCCCCTCCTGCGCGGCGCCGAGCGGCGCGAGGCGGAGGCGCTGGTGCGCTGGCCCTTCACCGCCCTCGGCTTCACGCTCGCGCCAGAGGTGGTGAACCGCATCCTAATCTTCGCGAACTACTACCCGAGCCTCATCCAGCTGGTCTGCCAGAACCTACTGCACGCGCTGCGCAGCAAGGGCGGTGGCGGGCCGCCGTGGCGGGTCGAGATGTCGGATGTCGAGCAGCTGCTCGGCGCGCCCGACCTTCGCCGCGCGGCATTCGAGAAGTTCCGCATCACGCTGGAGCTCGACCAACGCTACTTCCTGCTGGCGTTGGTGGTCGCCGAGCTGAGCCAGAAGGACCCGGAGGCGCTTGCGGTCGGCATCCCCGTCCGCGACCTGCACGGCTACGCGTCCATGTCCTGGCCGGCCGGCTTCCCGCCCGAGCTCGGTGAGGCGGCCTTCGATGCGTTGGCCGACCAAATGGTCGGCCTCGGCCTGCTGCGCAGCCTCGACGGGCAGCGCTACGCCCTACGCAGCGCCAACCTGATCCATCTGATCGGCTCGCCGAAAAGCATCACCGATCAGCTGAACGCCTTCCTGGGCCGTGCCGCGCCGCCCGAGCCTGACCCGCTGGAGGATCGCCGCACCATCGACGGCGCGCCGAGCCTGCTGACCACTCGGCAGGAGGCAGAGATCGTCGGCGCCACGCCCGGCGATCGCATCATCGTCTGCCTCGGCCTTGCCCTTGGCGGGAGTGGCATCGGCGGAGCGCCCACGCTCCAGAAGGCGATCCGCGAGGCCGCGAAGTCCGCACAGGGGCGGCGCGACGTGCGGATCGAGACGCCGTCGATTAAGGCGCGCACGCTGGAGGCGTTCCGCGTGGAGATCGAGGCGCTTGCAGCGCCCCGCAAGGAAACGAGCCGCCGGCTCCTGGTGATTCCGCCTGGCCACGGGTGGACGCCGGAATGGGTGACGGCGGCGCAGGAGACGATCTCACGGCGGCCGCCGGGAGGCGCGTCTCTCCGCTTCGCGTTCCTGGCCGATGCTCGGATAGGCTGGAACTGGGCCCAGGACGGCGCGAGGCGGGAGCACCTGCTGGCGGCAATGTCCAGCGGCTCGCGTCAGGTGGTGGAGGTCGTCCCGGGGCTGTGGAACCGGCCGAGCCTGGATGTCTGGCTCGAGCTGCACGATCCCACGGGGATGTTGCCCGACTGGCTCGTGAACGACCGCGAGGTGCTGCTTCGTGGCACGGGCGGCTGGGATTGGGCGCTGCGACGGGTTTGCGCGGCTGGCCGGCAGGGCTTCGCGAAGACGGACGCGGCAGGGCTCGCGCGGCAGCTTCTGGCTCAGGACGCAGCCGGCGACAATCCGCTGGCCGATCTGCGCGCGCTGCCCGAAGCGGTCCGGCTGCTGGCGGCCGTTGAGGAGGCCGAGATCGTTCGTGCTGGCGACGAGAAGGTTGATGCGAAGCTGATCGCCGAAGCGGGCGGGTTTGTCATCCCGCCCGCAGGTCTCGCCTGGGCGCAGGCGGTTGAGGCCGTGGTCCCCGGCAGCCAGGGGTTGCAGCTCAATCCGCTGCTGCGGGCGGCCCTGCCAATGCTCAAAGCCAGTCTGTCGTGATTGACCTGTGGCAGTTGCCGGGCCCGCTCCGCGCGGCGCGGCAGATCGTCGCGCACCTCGAACGCGGCATGCAGGTCAGTTTCCGGGCGGAGCCGGACTGGGAGCGCGGGTTCCGGCTCGCGGTCGAGCAGGAACTGAATCAGCAGCAGTTCGCACTCACCGTGATCTTCGACGATGACGCGCCGCCTGCCTCGCTCATTGCCGAGGCGACGGGGAGCGCTGCCCGTGCGCCGGATGGTTTGTTCTGGGTGGCCAATATCGCGATCCACCGCGCGGCCTCATGGCAGCGGGAGATCGAACGCATCTCGGACAGCCAGCGGGACCGACCCTTGCGCGAGCGTCTGCAACTCGTGCTGGCGCTTCCCGTCACGCCGGACGGCCGGGCCGCCCCAGGCCACGAGGCGATGCGGGAGCGCATCGTGCTGCTGTCTCGGCTCGATCTGGAGGTGATGGCGCGGTACCGGCTCGCGCAACGGACCGATCCCCCGGCGCTTCTCGCTATCGTCGCCGAGATCGCGATCGCGCTGACACTGCCGATGATGGAAGAGCGGGGCTGCGACGCCCTGATCGACTTGCTCGACAGTTGGCTCGGAATGCCGCTGGACTGCATCGGCGATGCCGGCCGCTTGGCCGCCTTCGCGGCAGGTCGGGATCTTCCGGCCGGTGACCCGATCACGCTTCACCTTGTGATCTGGCGAGCACAGCAGTCCGTGCTGATGGCCGAGATCGATGCCCGACGCCTCGCGCTGATCGAAGAAGCGGCGAATTGGTGCTTCACGCCCTACACGCACGAGGTCCCCGGGACGGCCCGGATGGAAACTGTGGAGGAAAGGCGGCTGTTGCAGGTCGGGCACCTAGCGCGCCAGGCGCAGCTTATTGAGCTTCAGAGGAGCGATCCCGCGGTCGGGCGCCTGGGCCGGCTGAAGACCGCAAGAGATGATCTCAGCCATCTCAAGCCGTTGCCGATTTACCGGATTAAGGAGTTGCTACAGATGCGATGCGGTGACTTCAGCTTGGGGTGATTGCGGACTACAGCGCTTCTTCAAACGGGTTGCTGTAGGCACCGCAGCGTGCGCGCCGGCGAGTATGAACCTACCGCGGTGTCCACAAGCGCCCCTATCTTGGGCTGCCGCATCAGCCCCAGAGAGTGTTCGCTCCCGGTTCCATTCCCCACACCATTTCCTCTGTTCAAGAGGCTGATTTTTCGTCCTCCAAGCTTCCGCCATGGCGGCGTCCCCCACAATATCCCCCACAGTTTGCTTGCGTCAGCCTGACCTCTGGTGAGACGAAAGGAGCGCGTGGAGGCCCTCGACCGCACTACCCCTCCTCGG
>Ga0182739_1001543_pt1 | contig 23895 bp, 21 predicted proteins | sample eDN5th30CBELigBY_FD_128873 | JGI IMG/M metagenome (GOLD analysis project Ga0182739, IMG submission 128873) | Enriched backyard soil microbial communities from Emeryville, California, USA - eDNA 5th pass 30_C BE-Lig BY (version 2) (version 2) | ecosystem: Environmental > Terrestrial > Soil >... | reverse complement strand
GCACGACCCGCTGTACAAGGAGCGCGTGGAGCGTTGCAAGACCGAGACCGGCGTCCGCTTTTCGGTCTTGATCCACGATCTCATCCCGCTGATACGGCCCGAGTTCTTCGAAAAGGGACGCGCGCCTCACTTCGAAGCCGTCATCGGCGGGATTCTGCCGTTGACGGATCAGGTCCTGACCAACTCCCGGGCGACGGCTGCCGACGTGACGAAGTGGTCGTCCGAGAGAGGTATCGCCTTGAAGGCGGCGCCGGAACCATTGCCCATCGGGACCGGCTTCAGCTCGCGGCGCTCGGCCGACCAGGCTGGTGTCGGGGCACTTCCTTCTTCCTTGAAGGAAGGCGATTTCGTCCTGTTTGTTTCGACCATCGAGGTCCGCAAGAACCATACCCAGGCCTTTCGAATCTGGTGCCAATTGCTTCGGGACCTGCCTGAGGCCCAAGTCCCGACGCTCGTCTTCGCCGGCAGCTGGGGCTGGATGGTGGAAGACCTGCGCAAAGCCATCGAAGCCACAAACCATCTGAACGGGAAGCTGCAGATCATCTTGTCTCCCGATGATGCGACCCTGGCGTCCCTCTACAAAGGCTGTCGGTTCTCGTTGTACCTGTCGCACTATGAGGGCTGGGGGCTGCCCGTCTCCGACAGCCTGGCATACGGCAAGCCGTGCGTTGCTTCCGATCGCGCATCCATACCCGAAGCCGGTGGTCGCTTTTGCGTGTACGTCGATCCCGACAATACGACGGGCGCTACGGGGGTCGTGCGGTCTCTCCTGACCGATCCGGCTCTTCTTGCGCGTCTGGAAGCCGATCTCAAGGCCGAGTTCGTGCCGACAAGTTGGACAGACACAGCCCGATCCCTTCTCGACCTCGTATCACCTCGCCAATGCCGGGCGAGCGCCGATTCCAGCACTGGGCATTCCGCCGGCCAGAAGTACGCGAGCGACTAAAGCTTGATCGCGCAAGGGCCCGGGACGGCCTTCAAAAGGCGAGACAGCAAGGGCTGCAATCCATCCAATTGCCGTTTGCGCGCGTGCATTGCAGCTCGCTCTTCGAGCTGAGAGAGACCACTTATAGCCGCTGCAATGGCATCTGCGATCCCGCGCGGATCCAAGTGCTCGATCGGTACGGCGCGCCCCTCCGCGAACGCGTCTTCCGCGAACGTGCATTCGCGGGGTGCAATGACAGGCTTACCAAGCTGCTCGGCTTCATTGAATACTCCGGATCCGCGCGACCGGTACACCTCCGGCGCATAGGGCAGCAGGAGAATATCCGCGGCAGCAATGAATTCCTGGTATCCTTGTGTACTCAGAACCCCGTTGTGCACGCTTACGCCGGGGCCCATGGCCGACAATCTTCGAAAAGTTTCATGATCCTGCACGGTATCTCGCCGATCAATGAAGCCGTGGACCCGGAACACCACACTGTCATCACTGGTCGTTGCCAGAGAAAGCGCATCCGGCAGCAAGGCGTATCCTTTGCCGATGTTGGCGTGTCCAACGCACGCAACGATGGCACCACGCGAACGAGCAACGTGGTCGCGCCTGGCCGGCGCGATTGCATTAGCCAATGCGCTCGGGCCCGGCCGGCGTTCGAGCGGAAAAGGCAAGCAACTCTCGAGCAACCTCTTGGCAGCCATCGTTTCGCAACACGCGTGCACTTGGCCGCGAGAGCTCAGAACCGCCTCCAGCGAGGCACCAGCCACTCGAAACTCCGCCTGGGCCTGCTCGCTGTCAGGTGGATAGAGAAACCATGCCAGGATGTTCGGTTGCCAGCCGCCGATGCTCTTGATGCAAAGGGAGGTCGCGTACAGCAGGACCTGATCGCAAGTCGGAAGTATCAGCAGGTCTGGGCGGGTCCAGCGCACCATCCGGTAGAGGTCCTTTGAGATGGCCCTCGCCCGTCGCTCGAACTCGGGCATCCCCGTGTCCGTTCTGCCATAGATGGACTCGGAGAAGCAGCGTTCGCCTTTCAAGGCGCCTATGACGTTCGAATCCGCCTTCGCAGAGCATAGAATTCTGCAGTCTACCCCGGCCGCGGCAATCTCCGCCGCAAGCCGCTCGGCCGCGGAATAGTGATGCCCTCCAATTCCCTGCAGGGCCGGATCTATGATCGTCGCCGTCCGCTTCGGTCTCCATCTGGTAGCCAGCGCCAGCAAGTCCGCGACTAACACGCGTACCTCCTCGCGATACCCAGATCTCCTATCGACACCGCCAGTTTGAGCCAGGCGCTTGCATGGGTCGGATTGAACAGGTGCTCTTGAGGAGCTCGGACGACAAGGGACGGAAGGATGAAGAGGCGCGCGCCTTGCTCGATGATGTTTTCGTTGAACGCGACATGTTCCGCTCGTTCTCGGCCGATCGCATCCTCGCCGCTATAAAGAGCTGTCTTCGTGAAGCACATCTTATAGATCGCAAGCCCGCCAAATGCCGAGGTGACCGGGATCGGACATTCTTCTTTGGCTATTCGGAGTTGCTTTGGGTAGACGTGCCGGAGCTTAGCGAGCTCGAATGGGTACCACCGGTGCCGACTCCAGATGGCATGCCAAACGTCATAGGGGCACCAACTCGGATGCCGCAATGCCCAGACATCATAGTATTGAGGAATGGCATTGGCGAATACACCCGCCCGCCGATCGTCGGCATCGAGCCAGTCACTCGCCTCGGCAAATGCGAGATCACACACGGGGTCGACTAGAACGTTGTCGAAATCGAACACGACCAGGTGATCGAAGTCGGGATACGCCGAGCGCAAGTGCGACATGCACGCGTTTCGCGCCATGGCAATCCGAACCGTTCGCCGTGGTTCATCCTTCTCAAGGCATGTCATGTCGATGACGTGTCCTGATCGGCCGTCTGCTACCCAGCTGCTAAGAGTTTCAAGAGTGCCGTCATTGCTCTCGCCGACGGCCAGGACATAACGTACCGCTTCATAGGCGTGCTCAAGGCGAAGCAGGTTAGGCAGAACGTCAAATAAGTACGGGGCACAATTCCGGGCGACCCCCGTGAAGACCGCTTTTCTTCCACCCCTACTTGCAACGCGACTAAACATTCAGCGGTACTCGGCAAGCTTGAAAATGAGGGAGGGTCACTCTTCCCGAAAGTGAACTGCGGTCCGGCTCGATTTCCTGCATGCTGCGGTAGTTATGATATTCGCCTCACAGCGGCAGGCTCGTTACAGTTCGTTGATCCACCGAACACGACCGGCCAACGTCTAGTCGGCGCCAGCACGCGAGACCAGCCATTGCGAAATGATGTTTGGATATTTGTGCGCATGCGAACCGCAAGACGACGGCACGCCCCGCGAGAGGTGCACGGTCAAGGGAGATTGCGTCGATGTAGAATTGCAGGTTCCGGCTCTGCTCGCGACTCGGCACCCCCTACCGCTGATGAGGCGCCTCTAAAGACGCGCACTATCTCCGAGAGACGTATCAGGGCCAATGTCTCCTTGGTAGCCCGTATTGCCTTCGCTCGGGGCTGAAGCCCCTCTGCCTTCGCGAAGCCACTCCCAGGACGCCTGAGCACCAACCCCAGACCAATCTTCGTCAACTCCCATCACGAATATGAAGGTTTGGTCGCCGATCATGTAGTCATTCGCCAGCGAATAGATGATCTGTGCCGAGACCATTTCCGACCTTACCAGCACACCGACCGTATCGCCTTGCTCAGACGAGAATGCCAAGAGGGGCTCCTCCACGGAAACCCCTGCCGCACTTTCCATCAGGCTGGCTCGTGCCGGAATGATATCCGTCTGACTAAATCGCGCCAGAATCAAATAGCGTCGAGTTTGCTTACTCAATCTCACCCTCCATATCTGCACGACAATCGCGCTCAATGTCCTGTCTGGCATGAACACGCCGCCAGCCTGGGCTCCAACCAGCCCAATGTGCACTGGACAGCACTCTCACGCTCACCACGAAAGTGCGTCGCCGGTTCTCGGTGAACCGCCCCTCACAAGCGTTGAACACTGTTGTCGGCGGCACTAATCATCAGTCAGTCCTCCCTCGGATCGAGGACCTGCTGATCGTCATGCCAGCCGCGGGCCTTCAGAACGTAACCCCTTGCCCTGAAATCGGAATCCTGCCGGATCGCTGTGGTCACGGTCGCATCATTATGTGGATTGCTGCTTGCAATGAGCGCACTTGTTTCCGCCTCGCAATTTGAGCTGACTGCACGCTCAACGCTTCGCACATCCATACCGCTCTCGACATGAAGCGCGGCCTGCTTAGCTAGGCAGGCATCTCGTGCCTCATAGGCCTTCTCCACAGCTCTCACCGTCCATGGCGCCGAGTATTGCGGATTCATTGAGCAGGCCGTCGTCGACAGCATGGTTGCTACAATCAAAGCGCGCATCGACAGCCCTTCCCAGTCCCCGATGCATGACGCGTTCGTCGACACACCGTATCACGTGACGGTCCATTCGGGCTCCGATCGCCCCCTCCTGCCGCACTTGGCCGCTCGCTTATGGCGGCTTTGTCAGGAACGAAATGCCCATGGCGATCGACACCAAGACCATCGTCCACAAACCTCAATTTCCTCGGGCGAGCGATACGGGAAAGCTAAAACTACTTTCGGAATCAGTCTGCCGCTGCCCCGGCGAACTTGGCCAAGCAACAGGGCAGTGCCGTAACATCGGGCTGAGCAGAGCGGCCTGCACGCTTTGGGAGCCTTACCGACAGATGCAGCCGCGTTAACGTGCGCTTGATGTTTGGCGCGAGAAGCCCGCCGGCAGCGCCGCGCCGGTCTTGTTTGGCACACGGACGACATCTGTAATGCTCTGAAACAAATAGCGATCCGCTCTCCCAACCCGAGCCGGCTCCCCGATCTTGTCCTTCCATCTATATAAGGCAGGCAACAGACAGCTTGAAAGCTATGTGCCCCCGAATGGTCTCCTGTCGTAACCTTCCTGAAGGCCCTTAAGCACTCAGAAAAAGCCTCTGAAGTCTGGAGCGCCATCCCGAGGCGTCTGTCCGCAGCGCGAGGCGAACCAGCGTTGTCGCTTGTTCAACTTTGTGGACGCCGAACGATTGCTCCACACGGCCTCGGCCATCCTCAAGCGCACGGAGCACCAAGCGCCACACCGAATTTCGAATTGGCTCCCATTGCCTTCGAGAGGAGTTATATTGCCCGCCCAGTACGGCTTCGCTTGAGTGACTATTGGCGCCGTGCATTCTGTAGGCATATAGCGCGTCAGCCAGAGAAACCGTCCCAGTGAGCAAAGCAGCAAAAGTGGACAAATAATAGTCCACATAAAGCTTCAGCTCTTCATCGGAAGGGGTGAGGACGAGATCAACAAAGGCGCGCCGCAGCATCATGCTGGTCATGCTGTTGGACGCTTGATGAGGCGTCCACGTGGTGTTCAGCCGTACGGCTCCCGACCTTGCAAAATTCATCTCGCCGGATTGGCAATCGAGCTGCGGCACCCGCAGCGGATCAATTCGACGACACGAATCTGGTCCTTGCTGCGAATCGAACCACCAGGCCGTACCAGCCAAGAGCCCACCTGCTCCATCCACGATATGAGAGTCGCAGTAGGACAGCGCCACCGGAAAGTCTGTGTTTAGATGGGCTTCAACATGGCGTGCGATGAAGTCCGCATACAGGTAGTCGTCCGAATCGAGGAGGCAAACAAACGGAGCCCCGTCCAGGCGGACAAGGCCTGTGCGCATGGCTCCCGCCTGGCCTCGGTTGCAGTCATTCCTCACATACTTGAATCGCTCATCCCCCAACCGACTGAGCGTTTCCCTTATCAAGACATCCGAGGCATCCGTGGAGCAATTGTCTACGACAACAACACTGAGATTCCTGAAGGTCTGGGTCGCCACCGACCGGATCGCCTGCCCGACATAAGATCCATTGTTGTAATTTGCGATGATTACACCAACCTGAGGCACGGCAGCCTTGATCATTCTCACTTCCTGGTCGAGCGCCAGATCCCCTCGCGGTCCGGTAAGTTCTCTCCGTCTAGTTGGCTGGAACATTCAGGGCCAGCCATTGCAAAATCTTGTTTGGGTAATTTTGAAATTCTCATCACGCCTATTCCGGCGCCCTGCAGAAGCCTTCAGCAAGTCCGGGTGATTTTCAGCATCATCGGCTTCGGCACTTCGCGACGACCTGTGTCTTCGACAGTCCAATCAACGGCAGGAGCCCCCTGGCCCACGGCCGCCAGTTCCTGGTGCCTACCTTCGGACCGGGCGACGTCCTCGTCATGGACGATCTCGGCCACCACAAAAGCGGATCGTCCGCGCCGCCTCCGCCCAGTCGGCGCCAAGCTCTTCTTCCTTCTGCCCTAGCCCCCCGCCCTCAATCCGATCAAGCAGGCTTTAGCCAAGCTGAAGGCTTTCTCGTGCAAAGCCGAGAACGCATTGGCTCGCTCTCAATCGGACGTCATCGTCAAGCCCAGCCACAAGAACCAGACAGCCCAGCCGAACTCGAAAATCGTGGCAAAGCCCGCAGAAACCATTCTCCATCGCGAGGAAGCCTTGGAATGTCTACGCGCCGCTTGAACATGCCGAGCGCCGAAGATTTCTGCGCTGGTTCCCGCCACTGCTTGAGCACAGCCCGCCACTGCTTGAGCACAGATCGTACCATATGGCGCATTGCGGCCATCGGTAGCAGCCGACGCTGCCGTGTCCGGCCCCGATCGGAAGGCCCGCGACATTTCGCCTTCTGCTCCTCGGAATAACCAATATGCAAGGTGAGTGGCTACGCCATTTCGGGCTTGCCCGCCGCACCGCAAGCTATATGCACCCCAATGCAAAAATCCTGTTTGCTTAACGCAAGTGAGTGATAGAGCCCGTCGCAATGAAGAATTCGAGAATTTTGATCGACCGACTGCGGACGCGCATGGCCCAAGGCGGGATAAACGAAAAAGAGTTCGCCATTGCCATAGCGGAAATCGTTGCAGCAACTCCAGAGAAGATCGGAGACGGCGACAGCCTGCTTCTATCCCACGAAATCCGCTCCCTCAAGGAGGGGTGGTTGGGGAGCATGCGACACAACCCTTGCTAGACGCATTCCCAGGACATAAGCGGCAATTCGATAGCAAAGGACACCAAAGGTCGGTTGGTTTGAAAGGGGGAATGAATTTCTTTGTCGCTGACCGGACCCGAAGTTGATTAAAGGGCGCAGCGTGCGTGCCTTCAGACCTTCTTCGTGAATGCGGCCTGGCTTCGGCGGCGTGCGTTCACGTCTCCGATCTTCGCTCCAGAGATCTTTCCCGCCATCGCCACGAAGCGGAGAGGGCGGAGGTGGCCTGGGATGGCCTGATTGCCTCTCCAAATGCGATGTGTGCCGGGATTAGGTCGCGGCTTGCCCACCATGTTTGCAAAATGTGTTGAGCACCCTCGTATTTCCCCCGCTCGCGTCATGAGCCGGCGATCGCGCGTAAGATCTTCTGGTGTCGGATTGCGCTCGCCGATCGCGGGCGAGGCGATGCGCCTCGGTCCGCACGACATCAAACACACCACGTTGCGCATCCTGCAACAACGCCCGAATGCCAGGTCGGAGGATCATGTTGGCGCCCGAGATGGCGGCATCGTGACAGGTGCCCGTGATCTCCCATTGCTCACTTCTGGCGCGCCCGCGGCAGAGGCGAACTGGTCCTCGCTCGAGCTTTCGCTCTGGTTGTCGGACGAGTAGCGAGCGTAGAGCGTGACACACGGATAATTGCCGTTCGGTCTGATCCTTGCCAGCTCCATCCTCCTGAACGGCTTGGGGCCCATTGTCGTTTGAGACGCTGACCGTCGCGAATTGCTCGCGGGCGATCCGCCGTCCGAGTCCTGGCGTCGTCATCGCGCCCCTACCCGCGAGATAGCAGGACACTAGACGCTAATCGGAAACCACGCCTATCCCATCTTGACCAACCCATCAGGGTTCGACGGTCAAGAATTGACTCGGAGTTGACAGCAAGATCGGTACCTCCGCGGCAGCTTCTGCGCCGCCGCTGGTTGGGCCGCCTGCTAATGCCACGTGACGCCGCTTGACCGTAAGAGGCGGCGCGCCTTGCGATGGACCCACCCTCAACTCCGCAACGGATATGCCCATGACCTTTCGTCACGGTCACATGCTCAATCGCGGGGGGACTCTGAAAATCGTGCGCTCGATGCGTCGGCGGCAAGTCTCCCGTCCCACCGCGGTCGCCACCGCCGGCCTAGTTACGCATGAGCGCCCTCACCCTGGGGTTTCCGACGACATGCTCAACCACGCGAGGCAGCGGAAGCCGCGGCAGGCCAATCTCGGCGGGTCTTTCAAAGGCGCCTCCGCAGGAGGTCTCCTTCTCGCAGTGTTCGCCGCAACGGCCGCCCTCATTGTCGTCACCATCTCTGCCGACGCGAGCGCCCAACCGCCCGGCGCCTCAGGGAAAGCGGCGTCCCCTCCTCCAAGATTTACGCCCCTCCGTTATGACGAGAATTACTCCTATCTACGCGACGACCTGAACCGGACCGGAGCATGGTGGGAGCGCTTCAAGCACATTCCGCTCGATCCGGCCGGAGACAGTTACCTGTCGTTCGGCATGGAGTTGCGGTTCAGGACGGAAATGTACTGGAACTTCAATTGGGGCGAAGTAGCGTTCGACAGTTACGAATGGTATCGAGCACTGCCGTACGCTGACCTCCATCTGGGGCCCAACGTGCGGCTGTTCGGGCAGTTGATCGGTGCCTGGGCAACAGGCGGGGAAACGCCCGCTTCCGGTGTCGAGAATACCGGCTTCGAACTCCTCCAAGGCTTCGCCGAATTCAGAGTGCCCTTGGACAGCGGCGCCGACATCATGCTGCGCGGAGGTCGACAGATCCTGTCATATGGCAGCGAACGGCTGATCGGTGCCCGATGGGGCCCGAATGTGCCTCGCTCTTTCGACGCCGGGCTGTCCTCACTGCTGGCGCCCCCTTGGAGAGTCGACGCCTTCTACGCTCGACCCGTCCAGAACAGAATTGAAAGCTTCAATGACTCCTTCGACCGGAACAAGGCCCTGTGGTCGCTATATGCTACCCGCAGACTCCCCGAAATCAGTCCCGTTTCAGGAATCGATCTCTACTATATCGGGTACTCGAACGCCGAAGCGGAGTTCGAGCAGGGCATCGGAAACGAGTTGCGACACACGCTGGGCAGCCGCCTGTTCGGCGGAAAGGGCGGATGGGATTGGAACTTCGAGGCCGCTTTCCAGTTCGGGCGTTTCAACGCCGAAAACATCAGCGCATGGTCCGTCGCGTCCGACACGGGCTATACGTTCCTGCAGACGCCGTTCACGCCGCGCATCGGACTGAAAGCCAACATCATCAGCGGCGACAGCAGCCCGGACAGCCCCCTTCTAGAGACGTTCAACCCCATGTTTCCAAAGGGAAACTACTTCGGGACGATCGGGCTGATCGGCCCCTACAATCTGATAGACATACACCCAACCCTGTCGCTTCGCCTGAGCGAGCAATGGACACTCCAGGGCGCAGCCGTTCTGTACTGGCGAGAGAGCCTCGGCGACGGCTTGTACAACGCTGCCGGCAATCTCGTCCGACCAGCGGGCGGCAGTTCCGCCCGCTACATCGGTACCCAAGCTGACGTGGCGCTTGCCTGGGAGCCGCTTCGCTGGCTCTCCCTCGGAGCGACCTACTCGCTGTTCCTGCCGGGGCCGTTCATCGCCGAGACGGGCCCCTCTCAGACGGTCCACTTTCTCGCTCTCGAGGCCCTGATACGATTCTGAATGGATTGGCGACGCGCGCACCGTCAGCAGGGAGCCAGTGCTCGCACGATAGGGCTGCGACGAGGCCCCGATCCGTCACACATGGTGACCGATCCGCTAACCGAGACTGTCCATGTTCTGGAGCGCGCCCTCGAGAAGCATGGGAGATGGATCTCCTTGTCGGAATGGCTGGGCAGTCCGAAGTCCGCGCCGAGTGCGACGCAATCATCGCTGATGACGCGCAAGTAACCAAGTTCAAGGACGGAATGGACCGGATCCCGTAGCTGCGATGGCGACCAGGCCGCCGACGATGGCGAGATGCTCCAGCGCGGTCGTGAGTTGGCGATGGAAGTCGGCGCCCTGGAAGGTCCAGAAAGGATGGCCGACGAGCGTCGCTGCAACCGTGAAAGCCGCCAGCGCCAGCGCCGCTGGACCACTGCACCAGCCGATCGCCAGCGCTGTACCGGCACCGAGCTGAAGGACGATCGTCGCGGTCAGAGCCAGCACCGGCACAGGCAGGCCGAGTGCAGAAAATTCCTCGAGCCCGCCCGACCAGAAGATGAGCTTCGCCGCGCCGCTGTAGAGGAATACCGCCGCGAGGCAGAGACGCGCAATCAAGAGCCCGAGGGCAGACGCTCTGCTTATCCGCTGGTCGCCGGCGACCGGTGTGAGGCGTGTCATCCGCCGCTCTCCATTTGCGCGAGGGCAAGGTCGGCCACGAGGAAGCCGAGCGTCATGAAAACAGCGAGCAGCGCGCCGACGATCAGGGGCAGCGCGGGGAGCGGCAGGTCGAACCAGCGGCATCCGACGCCAATAGCCAGGGCGAGCAACAACCCGACCGCGACATTCATGGGGCGCCTCTCTTTGTCTTCGCGACGATCTGTACGGAATGGAGCGGCGCCAGGAAGTGGCTCACCGCTGGCTGTTCGGCGCCGCGGTGGAACTCACGCGCCCGGGCGTGGATATCCTGATCGTGCTTCGTCGCCCGCTCGTGCTGCCTCAAGTGCTCGGCCCAGCTCGGCAGGAAGAACCATTCGACCCATGCTCCAGGCTCGGCCGCGTCCTGATAGATGCCCCAGTCGTGCGCGCCGTCGCGGTAACGCTCGCCCGAGACCTCATGCATTGCGGCGAGGAAGCCTTCCGTATCGCCTTCGTCGACCCGGTAGCGGATCGTCACCAGCACCGGCCCCCGGTCGGGAGTGGTGTGGAGGCTCTCCGCTATCACCGGTTCGGGCCAGCTCATCGCGGGGGTGAGATCGAGCAACTCCCCCTGGCCAAGCTTTGCGCGCCAGGTCAGCGGGATGGCGAGGACGGCGCCCGCGGCGGCGATCAGGAGGGCGGTCGGGATCGACGTCGCCGTCGCCACCTGGCCCCAGGCGGCGGAGCCCACGGACATGCACCCAAAGAACACCATCAAGGTGATGGCGAGACCGCGGGCGCGCACCCAGTTGGGGAGCGCGGTCTGTGCCGAGACGTTGAGGCTGGTGAGTACCGTAATCCAGCCCAACCCGCCGAGCACTGAGGCGGGCAAGGCCATGGTGGCACTGGTTGCCAGGCCGAGGAGCACCATCGCAGCGGCGGTGATGAGCGTGCCGGCGGCAACGAGGCGATTGGCGTCGATCCGGTTGCGAATGGAAGGCAGTGCCAATGCGCCCGCCACCGCCCCGCCGCCGATCGCGGCGAGGAGCACGCCGTAGAGTTCGGCCCCGCCGCCCTCGAGCCCACGCGCGACGAGCGGCAACAGGGCCCAATAGGCGCTCCCGAAAGTGAAGAAGCCGAACGAACGAACCAGCGTCCCCTTGAGCGCGCCGTTGCGGCTGGCGTGCCGCAGCCCGGTCGCCATCGCGCCGACCAGCGGCTCGGGCGGCAGGGTCGTCGCCGGGCCGGCTGCGGCTTCCAAAGCAAGAGCGCGGCGATGATGACGAGATAGCTCGCGGCGTTGACGACGAACGGCGCCGACAGCGCCACCGCGGAGATCAGGAAGCCGGCGAGCGCTGGACCGATGGCGCGCGCTATGTTGATGCCCATCGAGTTCAACGCGATCGCGGGCTGCAGGCTCGCGCGCGGCACGAGGCTCGGCACCACCGCTTGCCAGGCCGGCGCCATCAGCGCGGCTCCGGTGCCGATCGCGAAAGTGAAGGCGAGGAGCAGCGCCGGCGTCATCGCTCCGGCCGCAGTCATCACCGCCATGACGCTGGTGATGCCGGCGAGGATGAGATTGACGAGGAGCAGGAACCGCCGCCGGTCGACCCGGTCGGCCAGCGCACCGGCAAACAGCGCGAAGAGAAAGATCGGCGCAGTCGTCGCCGCCTGCACCAGCACGACGATCGCCGGCGATGGGTTCAGTGTCGTCATCAGCCAGCCCGCGCCGACATCGTGCATCCAGGTGCCGATGTTGGAGATCAGCGTCGCCACCCACAGCAGCGCGAAGGCGCGGTGACGAAACGGCGCCCAAGCCGATCCCGCAGATGATGCGGACGGGTCGTTGGTCGGGGTAGGCGAAGCGACTGTCATGAGCGCCTCACCCCGCAAAGCAGGAGCAGCCGAGCGTGCCCCAGAAGGACTTGAGGTCGCGCACGGGAATCGGGTTGGTCCACGCGATCCGGTGGTCGTGGCCGTGGATGCCGCAGGCGCTGGCGCATCCATCATGGCAGCTGCGTGTGTGCCGGACAGACGGTTGCAGGGACGCGAACCGCATACCGGGGCTCGCGAACGCCCCACCCGGCGCCCATGACGGGCTCGCCGGCGGCAGCGGCGGTGCGAGATCCGCGAAATCCTTCTCGCCATGGACCACCTCGCCGCCGACCATAGTCATCACCGCGTTGATGCGCCGAATCTCTTCCGGAGGGACGGCCATCACGTCCGCCGAAAGGATAGCAAGATCTGCATACTGTCCAGGCGCGAGCGTGCCCTTGACGTTCTGCTCGCCCGAGAACCAGGCGGACCCTTGCGTCCAGAGCCTGAGCGCGGTTTCGCGATCGAGCACGTTCTCTTCGCCATACAGCGGCGTGCCGCCGAGCGTCTTGCCAGTCGTCAGCCAGTAGAGGCTGACCCAGGGATCGTAGGAGGCAACACGCGTCGCATCGGTCCCGGCGCCGACGGGGACATCCATCTCCAGCATCTTCGCGATCGGCGGCGTCAGCCGCGCGGCTTCGGCACCGTAGCGCTCGACGAAATATTCGCCCTGGAAGGCCATGCGGTGCTGAGTGGCGATGCCACCGCCGAGCGCCTTAACCCGCTCGATGTTGCGGTCCGAGATCGTCTCGGCATGGTCAATGATGAAGCGGGTCTTGAAGGGTTGCTTCTGGTTGACCCGTTCGAAGACGGTGAGGAAGCGGTCGATCGACTCGTCATAGGTCGCGTGAATGCGGAACGGCCACTCATTCGTCGCGAGCAACTCGACGATCTTCTCGATGTCGCGCTCCATTGTCGGCGCTAGGTCAGGGCGCGGTTCGAGGAAGTTCTCGAAATCCGCCGCAGACCAGGCCAGGTTCTCGCCCGCGCCGTTCATCCGGAAGAAAGCCGAGCCCGCGTCGGGCTTGGTCATCTCCACCCAGCGCTCGTAGTCCGACAGCTCCTCGCCCGCCTTCTGCGCGAAGAGGTTGTAGGCGATCCGCACGGTCAGTTCGCCGGCGTCATGCAGGCGCTGGATGACCTGGTAGTCCTCCGGATAGTTCTGCCCGCCGCCGCCCGCGTCGATCACGCTGGTGATGCCAAGCCGGTTGAGCTCGCGCGCGAAGTGGCGCGTCGAGTTGATCTGATCCTCAAGCGGCAGCTTCGGACCCTGCGCCAGCGTCGAGTAGAGGATCAGCGCCGAGGGTTTGGCGATCAGCATGCCGGTCGGGTTTCCGCGCGCGTCCTTCTCGATCATGCCGCCGGGTGGGTTGGCCGTGTCCCTGGTGATCCCGAGCGCATTGAGCGCAGCGCGATTGAGGAGCGCACGGGCGTAGAGGTGCAGGATGAAGACCGGCGTGTCGGGCGCGGCAGCGTTGATCTCGTCAAGCGTCGGCATGCGTCGCTCGGCGAACTGGAACTCGGACCAGCCGCCGACCACGCGGACCCACTGCGGCGCCGGGGTGCGTTCGGCCTGCTCCTTCAGCATGCGGAGCGCGTCGGCGACCGAAGGGACGCCCTCCCACCGCAGTTCCATATTGTAGTTTAGCCCGCCACGGATGAGGTGCGTGTGGCTGTCGTTGAGCCCCGGGATCACCCGCCGTCCGCCGGCGTCGATCACGCGGGTCTTGCGATCGGCGAGCCGCATGATCTCGTCGCGCGGCCCCACCGCCTGGACCAGCCCGTCCCTGACTGCGAGGGCCTGGCCTTCTGGATTGGCGCGGTCGAGCGTCGTCACGCGCGCGTTGGCGATGATCGTGTTGGCCATGCCGTCCTTCTCGTTGGATTGCGCGCGCGCCCAGCGAGGCGCGAGAAGGGCAAGCGCGCCGAGCGTGGCGCCAGACTGCGCCACCTGCCGGCGGGTGACGCTCGCGGCGCCTGCCAAGGAGTTCCATCGGGTCTCGCGCATGTTCCGCGTCCTCGCTGTGTTCGTCTCTCCGGTTTCAAGAAAGGGGGCGGGCCTGCTGGGTGGTGCAGGCCCGCCAGATGCACCGACCGGGGGCTAGACGGCTGGGGGTAGATCGGGCCGTCGGGGTCGGTGCATTCGCTTGCTACTCGGCGGCCGCCGCCGCTGGTCCCGCCGCCACGGGATCGAGGCGGGCGCCGTGCTTCACGCGCTCCTTCGCCTTGTGGACCATGGTGTATGCGTAATCGACGCCCATGCCGTAGGCTCCGGAATGCGCGCGCACGATGTCCATGACCTCGTCATAGGTGTCACGGCGCGCCCAGTCGCGCTGCCATTCGAGGAGAACCTGCTGCCAGGTGACCGGCACGACTCCGGCCTGGATCATCCGCTGCATCGAGTAGTCGTGCGCTTCCTTGGTGGTCCCGCCCGAGGCGTCGGCGACCATATAGATCTCGTAGCCGCCTTCGCTCATCGCGGAGAAGGCGAAGGTGTTGTTGCAGACCTCGGTCCAGAGCCCGGAGACGATCACCTTCTTCCGTCCGTTGGTCTTGAGTGCATCCCGCACCTTCTGGTCATCCCAGGAGTTCATCGAGGTGCGCTCGAGCAATGGACGATCGGGGAAGACAGCCAGCAGCTCCGGATAGGTGTGGCCGGAGAAACTCTCTGTCTCGACGGTGGTGATTGTCACCGGGATGCCGAACACCTTCGCGGCCTTGGCGAGACCTACGACGTTGTTCTTCAGCACCTGGCGGTCGATCGACTGGACGCCGAACGCCATCTGCGGCTGGTGATCGATGAAGATGATCTGGCTGTTCTGTGGGGTCAGCACTTCGAGTTTGACGGACACCTCTGCTCTCCTTTTGAGTTGGGATACTTCTCGAGCACCGAACCCTGTCTTCTCCTGCAGGGATGCCTCGGGTCCGAGTGGTGCGATGATCGGCGGCGCGGCGAACGGGCTGACACAGGCTATGGATGGCGCCGATCCAGAGGCCGACGAACGGCAGATGACATACGGTTAAAGGGCTTCATGATCTGGCGTCTCGCGAAGAGTCCGGATGAATGAACCTTAGTGAGCGTCGCTGCGCCTTGCGGCGCTGAAGCTGCCGCGCTGGTGCCGATCTTGCGGTGACAGTACGTGTGCACTGGCGCGAGAGCCGAGCGCTCACCATGTTGTCCCTGCAATCACGGAGCGAACTGCGCCGATCGTATGATGGGTTACGGGAATGGGCCGAATCTATGCGCGCCCTTCGCGCAGATTTAATCGACGGCAGGCCATAGGAGTTACGGCAATTGCGGTACCGGCCTATCCATCTTGATCTAACTGTTGCCCCCAGTGAGGTGGACGTCCCTTTCGCGCGCGTCCGGCGCTGAAAGAGCGGCCATGACAGCTCGCGCCCTTTCTTCATTTGCCCAGTGGCACAGCGAGGGCCGACATGCGTCGTACCTGCGCATGATGAAATCCCGGGGGAAGGTTCTCGACCTTCTGGAGGTGCAGCGACCAGCCGGAGACATGTCGCGGCCGGCCCTGCCGGACATCGTGCTGATCGAGGACATGCTTGGCAGCAATCGTGTCCGGGGAGACCTGGGAGGCGGTCGCTTTGATGTGACCAGCGGAAAAGGAACGCTCGCCGTCGCTGCGCCGAACTTCGCGACCACGGTGATCAATGACGGTAGCCATCGGCTTCGCAGCCTGGTGTTTCCGATGGTGCAGTGGCAGAAATTGCTCGGCGAGGCCGCCAGTAGAGATTTCTCTGTCGACCTTCCCCGAATCTACGGCCGATTGTTCGACTCTCCGCCCATCCGATCGGCGCTCCGCAATCTGTGGGCTCTGAGTGACGTAGAGGGTCCGCCATCGCGGCTGCTGGCGCAAGCAGCCGGCTGCGAGATCCTTGCCGAGTTGTGCCGCTTGGGCGGCGCACCGCTCGCGCCGGCAAAGGGCGGTCTTGCCGCCTGGGCGGAGCGGCGCTGTCTGGAGTTGATGCAGGCGCGGCTTTCGGAAGACATAAGCCTCGACGAGCTGGCGGCCGAGGCGCAGCTGTCGCCGTTCCATTTCGCCCGCATGTTCAAGCAGAGCCTGGGGGTCCCGCCACGCGTCTACCTCACGCGACTGAGGGTCGAGAAAGCCTGCGAGCTCCTCGAGATGACGGATCTTCCGATCACGGAGATTGCCCTGGAGGTCGGCTACTCGTCGAACCAGGTCCTCGCCCGGGTTTTCCTCAAGCACATGCGCCTGACTCCGTCCGACTATCGTCGGGCCGTTCGCGACCCGGCGCGCTCTATTGCACTGCAGCGACACCCGATAGGCCGCTTGCCCGCGGCCCCCCCTGCTCGGCACGTCCAAGCCGCCAAGCGTCTCGCTGGCACGATGCGTTTCGGCGGCACTCGGCTCCGGATCACCAATCGGGCGTCTGGGCGATCACCTTGATTTCGAAGTCGAATCCGGCGAGCCAGTTAACGCCGACCGCCGTCCAGTTAGGATAGGGTGGCTTCGAGAAGATCCGACTCTTTGCGGCCATAACCGTTTCAATCTGGTTTTCCGGATCGGTATGGAAGGTCATGACATCAACGATGTCGTCGAACGAGCAGCCGGCCGCAACCAGCGTCGTCTCGAGATTGGAGAAAGCCAAACGAACCTGCTCGGCGAAGTCCGGTTCCGGTGAACCATCGGAACGACTCCCCACGTGCCCCGAGACGAACAACAGGCCGCTCGACGCAATAGCGGCCGAGTAACCGTGCGCCTCGTAAAGTGCACGTCGGTTGGCCGGAAATACGGCATTGCGCCTTTTCATGTCTGCACTCTCACTTTCCGCTGTCCGATAGTACTTGGCTCTCTGCTGCCATCACGTTCGTTGCCGCGTAATTCGCCAGAACGTTTCTTCTAGTGGCCTTTTTCACGAACCCGTCACCCTGACGATGGGCGCGACTTCGCTGCCCAGAAGTTCGATGGAAGGCTTCATTGCGACCCTATCGAGCGAAGCGGCGCCCATCTGGAAGGTTAGGTGCGACGGGCCGCCGGCCGCCCGGACTCTAGTGCGACTTCCGATCTAGGCTGGTGCGCGCTTTCGTCGGGATCGAACATCGAGAGGCCGGCAGTGCCGGACGCTGCGGGGGCCTCGGTCTGCAAGACGTCCCAGTGTTCGGCCAGTTTGCCACCCTGGACCCGGAAGATGTCGATGACGACCTGGGGCTCCTCAGACCAGCCGCGAATCCGGCCGTGGATGGCGACGAGGTCTCCTTCGGCGATGATCAGACCCGGCTCGTAATGCACGGATGGCGCCAGGGTCTCGACAACACTCCGCAAGGCGTCCCGACCTTGGGGAATCTGCGGATTATGCTGGATGTAGTCCTGGACGTAGAGTCGGTCGACCGACGAGGTGTCGTGGCGCTGGAAGAGCGATGTCATTGCATCCAGCACGAGCGCTCTGTTGCGATGAGGGCGATCATCGGAAGTGCGATCAGCGGGTCGCGTGACGACAATCGAACCGGTCATTCGCAGGAACTGGCCATCGGGCAGTGTGGCGAACGAATGGACCACGCCCCGATCATAGTCCTGAACATTCGTGACGGTCGCACCGTCCTTTTCCTGCCAGCTAACCGCGAAGATGCTATTGCCGAGCGGATTGACCTCGATATCGACGGTCTCGATCCGCGCGAACGGCCCTTCTTTGATTTCGAACTTCAATTGTTCGGCCGACAAGAGCGTCAGGAACACCTTGAAGCTCGGATAGGACACGTCCAATTCCAACCCGACCGGGAAAACATCGATAGCCATTCCGGGTTACTCCTTCGAGTTGGCCGAGAGCCCGGTTGAGTTGGCTGCCGGCGCCGACATGTCCGGCAACAGGCGCGCAGCGGCCGAGAACGACCAACTTCACGACCACGCAGGTTGAAACGAGAAGAACGAAAACCGCCGGCCCACGGTCCACCCGGTAGAATTGCGAGAACCGAGCGGCAAGGAACAGCACGGCCTTCGGATTGCTGATGCCCACGCCGAATGACTGGAGCCAGAGCGCTCGCCCACTCTGCGCGAGTGCAGTCATCGCAGCCATCGCACCAGCATGATCTGGGGCAGAGCAAGGGGGATGGCGAAGGTCGATCCACACTTTGCGTTCGGTGCGGATCGCCTGCCATCCCTACCGGGATCAGGCCGCGCTGCTCGGAACCGGCGTGTTGAGCAGCTGCTGCTCCCATAGATACGCGATGGCGCTGCCGCCGTTGTGGTACTTGAGGGCATCGTTCAGGGGCATCGCCGTCTCGGCGCGGGCCCAGTCGCGCTGCCATTCGGCCGCCAGCGCCAGCCAGGTCATCATGTTGATGCCGGCGGCGATCATGCGCTGGATCGCGACCTCGTGGGCCTCGACCGATGTGCCGCCCGACGCATCGGTGATGACGGTCACGTCCCAGCCTTCGCCGGCGGCCTGGATCGCCGGCATCGCAACGCAGATTTCCGTCCAGAGACCGGCGATGATCAGCTGCTTGCGGCCCGTCGCCTTGACGGCGTCGACGACCTTTGAATCCTCCCAGGTGTTGATGAACGTGCGGTCGATCACCTCCTGGTCGGGGAACACTTCGGTGACATGCGGAAAGAGGTTGCCGCCCCGGGCCGCGACGACGGTGGTCAGGATCGTGGGCACGCCGAACACCTTGGCCACCTTGGCGAGCGCGGTCGTGTTGTTCACCACCGCCTGCGGGTCATGGCTGTTCAGGTTCGCAAGCTGATAGGGCTGATGGTCGATCAGAACGAGGACCGAGTCTTCGGGACGAAGAAGCGAGTCGAGACCGTTGCGGTAAGCCATCATGTCATCCTTTACATCCGAGGAGGAGCCGAACTCTGGGGGTTGAACGTAGAGGAGACACCCGAGCAGCGCGGCGCAGAACCTGCCGCAAACGTGCCGATCTTGCTGCGATGTCGACTTTGCCAAGTGCACCGCCTTGCCGAGCGCGGACTTGCAAGGGCCGCACCCCGAGAGCTCGCAGTTGGTCGGGGCCCCGACTGGAACGGTCCCGATCCCGCGGTCCTGCGCTCTCAACGCTGATCGGAAAGGCCGCAAGATCGGCACTTTCGCGGCAGTCTTCGCGCCGCAGCCCGCAAGAACGCTCTCTAGAATTCACTCATCCGGACTTTCCGCGATGACGTGTTTCGACAACGAAAGGAGGACAGCATGTCCGACACAATGAAGGCCGCCGTCCTGACCCGCTTCGGCGGCCCCGACGCGTTCGAAATTCAAACCCTTCCCGTCCCTTCAGTCCGCTCGCGGCAGGTTCGCGTTCGCGTCCACGCCACGGCGATCAACCCGCTCGACTATCAGATCCGTCGCGGCGACTACCCCGATTACGTGCCGCTGCCGGCGGTGATCGGGCACGACGTCTCCGGCGTCGTCGAGGCCATCGGCGCGGATGTAACCGAGTTCGCCCCCGGCGACGAGGTGTACTACACGCCGAAGATCTTCGGCGGCGCCGGGTCCTACGCCGAGGTCCATATCGCCGACGTCGATCTCGTCAGCCGCAAGCCCCGCAACCTGTCCCACGTCGAAGCGGCGAGCCTGACGCTCGTGGGCGGGACCGTCTGGGAGGCCTTCGTCAGCCGCGCTGGCCTGCGCGTCGGCGAGACGATCCTCATCCATGGCGGTGCGGGTGGCGTCGGGACAATTGCAGTTCAGGTCGCCAAGGCCATCGGCGCACGGGTCATTACGACGACACTCGCCAAGGACCGTGATTTCGTCCGTGCGCTCGGCGCGGACGATGCGGTCGACTACACCTCCACCGATTACGTCGACGCCGTGGACTCGCTCACCGGCGGGCGCGGCGTCGACGTGGTCTTCGACACGATCGGCGGCGACACGCTGACGAGGAGCCCGCTCGTGCTTGCGCCACTCGGGCGCGTCGTCTCGCTCGTCGATATCGCGACGCCGCAGAACCTCATCGAGGCCTGGGGGCGGAACGCTTCCTATCACTTCGTCTTCACCCGCCAGAACCGCGGCAAGCTAAACGAGCTGACGAACCTCGTTGAACGAGGACTCGTGCGGCCGGTGATCGGCGCCGTCCTCCCCCTCGAACGCCTCGCGGAGGGGCACGAAGTTCTGGAAACGGGCTCGCGCCGCGGGTTACGAGGGAAGGTCGCGATCGATATTTCGGGCGACGCGGAGACGATTGAGCCGCCGCTCGTCGCCGCAGCCTGATCTCTTCGGACGGCCCAAGGCTGGCCCAGGCCCTTCCCCTCCCGGGGGCCAGTATGGTCATGGAACTCGCGATACGGCACGCCCGGCCGGGCAACGGGCCCGGCCTCGCGAGCGCTTTCAACAAGGCCCGTCCCCTTCTTGACGCCGCGACCGGCCACCTTCGCCACAGTCTCGTCGCGGCGATGGACGAACGGGGAGCCACCTCGATCTCCTGCTGAGAGCCGGGCTCGTCACCACCACGTGGAGAGACGTGTGAACCTACGGCAAGCCTGACGAGGACGGCATTCGCCGGTTTGCCGAGGCGGAGCGCATACCTCGATAGACAAATATCCTGGAGGACAGCAGATGACTCAAACGATGAAGGCCGCGGTGCTCCCACAGTTCGGCGGTGCCGACATGTTCGAGATTAGGGACGTGCCTGTGCCAGCGGTCGGTCCGCGAGAAGCCCGCGTTCGCGTCCACGCGACGTCCATCAATCCGCTCGACTACAAGATCAGACGCGGTGACTATTTCGACCATGTGCCGCTGCCCGCCATCATAGGGCACGACGTCTCGGGCGTGATCGAAGAGATCGGCGGCGACGTGATGGAGTTCGCAGTCGGAGACGAGGTCTACTACACCCCGCAAATCTTTGGCACTCAGGGATCGTATGCGGAGAAGCATGTCGCCAATGTGGACCTCATCGCGCGCAAACCGAAAAACCTGAGTCACGAGGAAGCGGCGAGCCTGACGCTTGTCGGGGGAACGGTTTGGGAAGCGTTAGTGACTCGGGCGCAGATCCAGGTCGGTGAGACCGTTCTCATCCATGGCGGTGCGGGCGGCGTCGGCAGCATAGCGATCCAGATCGCGAAGGCGATGGGCGCGCGGGTCTTCACGACAGCGTCGCGTCGCGACCACGATTTCGTTTCCGGGCTCGGTGCCGATCTCGCGATCGACTACCGGGCTGAGGACCACGTCGAGGTCGTCAATCGGGTGACTGACGATGTGGGCGTCGACGTCGTCTTCGACACGGTAGGAGGCGATATATTGACGAGAAGTCCACACGTGCTTGCCCAGATGGGGCGCATCGTGACGCTGGTAGACATCCCTCAGCCGCAGAATCTCATCGAAGCTTGGGGACGCAACGCCTCCTACCACTTCGTCTTCACGCGGCAGAACCGCGGCAAGCTCGATGCACTGACCAACCTTCTGGAACGGAATCAGGTGAAGCCGATCATCGGCGCGACGTTCCCCCTCGAGCGGGTCGGCGAGGCACATGCCTATCTGGAAGCGGGGTCGGCCAACGGACTGCGCGGCAAGGTCGTCATCACAGTGAAGGGCCGCGGGAACCAAGCATCATGACGATGACTCACCGGGTTGGGTACGCGATGCCGAGGGCGCTGCGGGCCTCAGCGCTCGAGCCGCACATCGGCGCAGAACGCCTCCAAGTACATCGTCGCGGAGGCGACCTCGCCATCGGCGTTTCCAGGAACGGGCACCACGGCTCGACCGGAGGGAATCTGTCATGGCCATGATCACCACATCCGATGGCACCAATCTCTTCTACAAGGACTGGGGCCCGAAGGACGCGCAGCCATTGATGTTTCACCATGGCTGGCCGCTGAGCGCCGACGACTGGGACAGTCAGATGCTGTTCTTCCTGTCCGAGGGCTTTCGCGTGATCTCCCATGACAGGCGCGGCCATGGCCGGTCGGATCAGACCGACACGGGCAACGACATGGACACCTACGCCGCCGACGTTGCGGCATTGGTGAAGGTGCTGGACCTCCGTGATGTCATCCATATCGGCCATTCGACCGGCGGAGGCGAGGTGGCTCGCTATGCCTCCCAGGCCGAGCCCGGCCGGGTCGCCAGGGCGGCGCTGATCGGCGCGGTCCCCCCAGTGATGGTCAGGTCCGACAAGAACCCGGACGGTATTCCCATGGAAGTATTCGACGGCTTCCGCGAGGCGCTGTCCCGGAACCGCGCGGAGTTCTACAAGGGTATCCCAAGCGGCCCGTTCTATGGCTTTAATCGCCCGGGCACCGAAATGAGTCAGGGCTTGATCGACAATTGGTGGCGCCAGGGCATGGCCGGCGGCGCGAAGGCACACTACGACGGTATCAAGGCATTTTCCGAGACCGACTTCACCGAGGACCTGGAAGCGATCACCGTTCCAATCCTGTTCCTGCACGGCGGAGACGACCAGATCGTCCCGATCGGGAACTCGGCACACAAGGCAATCATGCTGGTGCGGGACGGAACGTTGAAAACCTATCCGGGTCTTTCGCACGGCCTGTTCGCCACGCACCCCGACGTGGTCAACCCTGACCTGCTGGCCTTCGCCCGCTCCTGATTCCCCAAGCCGCCTTGAGAAGAGGTAAAATCATGACCGATACCATGAAGGCAATTGTCCTCGGAAAATTCGGTGGCTACGACGCGTTCGAGCTGCGCGATGTTTCCATTCCGACTCTCCGGCCGCGACAGGTACGGGTGCGCGTCCACGCCACCGCCGTCAATCCCCTGGACTATCAGATCCGCCGTGGCGACTATGTCGACTATGTGCCGCTCCCCGCGGTCATCGGTCACGACGTTTCCGGCGTCGTGGAAGAGAGGGGAGTTGACGTGAGCGAGTTCGAGATCGGCGACGAGGTTTACTACACGCCCAGAATCTTCGGCGGACCCGGCTCCTATGCGGAGCAGCACGTTGCCGATGTCGATCTCGTCGCCCGCAAGCCGCACAACATCAACCATCTGGAAGCTGCCAGCCTGACGCTGGTCGGAGGAACGGTCTGGGAAGCTTTGGTGACCCGTGCCCATCTTGCCGTCCGCGAAACGATCTTGATCCACGGCGGCGCCGGCGGTGTGGGCACAGTGGCGATCCAGCTTGCCAAGGCGATGGGCGCGCGCGTCATCACGACCGCGCGCTCCAGAAACCATGAATTCGTACGTTCGCTCGGAGCGGACGAGGCGATCGACCACACCTCCGACGACTATGTTGCAGCCGTGGCGGACCTGACGCATGGGCAGGGGGTCAATGTCGTGTTCGATACCATCGGCGGCGACACCCTGACGAAAAGCCCGCTCGCCCTTGCGGATGCTGGACGAGTGATCAGCATCGTCGACATCGCACAGCCGCAAAACCTGATCGAGGCGTGGGGCAAGAATGCCGCCTATCATTTCGTGTTCACTCGGCAGAACCGCGGCAAGCTCGACGCGATCACAACCCTTGTCGAACGCGGCCTGATCAAGCCGGTGATTGGCGCGATACTGCCTCTGGCTCGGATCGGCGAAGCGCATGAACTGCTCGAAAACGGCGGATCGCGTGGACTTCGGGGTAAGGTAGCGGTCGATGTTGCGGGTCAGACCGTGGCACTTCCCACGCCGCATTAGACGCTTCGGCAGGGCGGCGGCAGATTTACGGCAGCGCGATGGAGCACACCGGATCGCGAACGGCCCGACGATAGTCGGACGGGCTCAGGCGCATGTGCTTGAGGAAAACCCGGGCGAGGACCTGGTTCGACGAGTAGCCGACCTCCAGGGCAAT
>Ga0182739_1001542_pt1 | contig 23897 bp, 22 predicted proteins | sample eDN5th30CBELigBY_FD_128873 | JGI IMG/M metagenome (GOLD analysis project Ga0182739, IMG submission 128873) | Enriched backyard soil microbial communities from Emeryville, California, USA - eDNA 5th pass 30_C BE-Lig BY (version 2) (version 2) | ecosystem: Environmental > Terrestrial > Soil >... | reverse complement strand
TTAGCTGGGGTGTTAACTGAGCAAGAAGTACAAAATCTGCAAGATTTTGAGGCTATAAGGCAAGAAATTATACAGGTTGATGCCTTTACCAATCAAGAAATTGCCCATGGGATTAAACCCGAGACGAAAAACTTCAGTACTCAAAAGCCTATTAAAGGTAGTAAAGTTTAAGATTATAATTTAAGTTAAAATAAACGTGCTGCTCAACTTTTTTAACAAGGACTCGTGTCCAGTCGCTCAAAGGCACTCCATCGTACTCGTAAACTGCGTGCGATGGAGACCTCGCCTTAGCGCCACCCGGTTTTTAAAAAAATTGAGCAGTGCGTAAAATAAGTACTTGAATAACAAGTCGTATGGTTTGTTATTCTCACTTTAGGGCTTTGGTTACTGTAAAATACTATAAGGATTTAAGTAATCGCGATGATATTTTCTAAAAAAGCTAACCATCTTATCTTAACCGCGGGATTAATCCTTGGCTTATTGTTTTCCACCCAACTAGCGGCCGATACTGCTAAGATAACTAATCCGCTTAAGGCTACGTCGGCGCCTAAGCAAGCTTATGCAACAGAGATTACAGAAGATGTAACCGAAGATATGTTGTTGCAAGCTAAAATAGAGGTTGCTTTAGCCGAAAATAAATTAAATAGTTTAATGCTTGAGTTAAAGGAAGCGGAACAGACTATTGCACGTACTAAGGGAAACATCAGAGAACTTGAGACTAAATTGCAAAATGCCAAACTAGCCTCTACTGAAGTGGCCGATGGCGATATTATGGTGAAAGAGGTTAAAGCTAATCTCGCCTACCAACATTCCTTATTGGATTTAGAGCAAACCCGCCGCAATGTGCTTAATAAGTCTATGGAACTTGCCGAACGAAATTTAACCAGGGAAATCGAGCAACGTGATAAATTAGTGAGTAGTTATCAACTCCAACACCAGCAAGAACAACGTAAAAATTTAGAACAATTGGCGCAACATTTAAGGGAGGAGCAAAGGGGTTGGTTAGAAAAGCTGACCGCTTATAATCAACAGCTACAAGCCTTGACTCATAAGGATAATCCCTCCTTTGAAGAACAAAAGTTAAATTTAGAGATCCATATTTTAGAGGCGGAAGAAAAAAGTAGCCTTAATCATTTTAATTTAATTTTAGCCCAGCTTAGCAATCAATATGAGGGATTAATAAAATCTTTTGCTATTAACCAGTCAATTGCAGAGCTTAATGCCACTAATAATCAAGTTGATGGTATTCTACGTCAAATAAACAGCACGAGTTTATTAATTAAGACGAAATTAGAGGCTTTAAATAAGCGGATAGGCATCGTGCAGCAAGAGCGAATAGCTAATTTGGCCTTAAAAAATCAAAGCTCCGATATACAACGCATGATTAAGGGTTTTATAAATACCTATCAAACTCAATTAACGGCTTTTAATACCTTACAACAACAATTTAGCATTTATCAAAAAAATTTGAAGCTTGAACTTGGCAAAGCCTTAGCAAAGCGCCAAGAACTACCCGATTTTACTTGGTTAGCCTGGCAAAATTTTTTAGCAAAACTCTGGTTGTTACCCGAATTAATCTGGCAGTCATCCCAAAGTATTTTACAGCCTATATTACATAAGCTTATGGGTTATTCATGGTGGAAGTGGCTGTTATTAGTGGGCTATGAAATAGTATTGCTAAGCCTTTGGAAAATAGGTCGTTATTTGCTTAAAAAGCTCTATACCATTTATTACCATCAAGAAGAGCCTTTAACCAAAAATACGTTTTTTGTGGTGCTAAAATTACTACGTAGAAATTTATTTGGTTTGATTTTAAGCTTTAATGTTTTTTCGTTATTAGCCTTTAACGGTTTTTCATTTAAAAGCTATGCGTTGTTTTTTAGTTTTACACTGGTTTGGTTTGGCTATCGCTTCGCCTTAGGCCTTGCCCGTTTAGCCTTACTAGAGGCGGTTAGAGATGCGGATGGCCAGGATGTTAAACTTTATCACAAACTTAAATGGATTTATTCCATAGGCGCCATCTTAGTTGGATTATTGCTGGCTGCTAGACAGCTACCCGTTGACTATTCCGTCAACGATTTTATCAATCGCTTATTTATGTTGCAGTTATTGTTAGTATCCGGATTGCTGCTGCGAAGTTGGCGAGTCTTTCCTATCCTGTTGAATCCCTATTTTTCTAATAAGCAAATCTATTTTGCCCGTACCATTCATTGGTTGAGTTTACTCATTCCCTTAGCCCTTTTAGTCAATGCAGTGGTGGGTTTGATTGGCTATGTGCAGCTTGCTTGGACCATGAGTGCCTATCAAGGTCTGTTTATCTTAGTTTTATTGGGTTATCTATTTGTACGTAGTCTATTGATTGATTTAATGGATTGGATTTCTAGCCGATTCGTGTTGAATTTACCGAATGGTTGGTTGTGGAGTGAGGCTTTTTTAAAACCTTTGGATAAGCTATTACGTTTATGCTTATTAGTTCTCGCCGGCGCATTTTTATTTTACCTATACGGCTTGGATCAAAACAGTTATTTAGTCAATATTATCAAGACGGCGGTAAATTACCCCGTTATCAAGTTGCCCAAAGAACAAAACATTAATCTGCTTAATATTTTGAGCGCGATAGTGGTTGTTTTAGGTTTAGCTTGGATAGCGCGTTGGTCACGTGAATTTTCCTATCGTTGGCTTTATGCCTATCAAAAAGACTTAGGGGTAAGAAATAGTTTGGCCGTTTTTACCCAATATATCACGGTGATTATCTGTGTTTATATTGCCTTGGAGTTTTCCGGTAAGGATTTTACCGGACTTAATTATATTCTGGGTGGTGTGTCGTTAGGCGCCGGCCTTGGGTTGCGCGATTTAGTCAATAATTTTGCCAGTGGAGTGCTGCTGTTGATAGAGCGTCCGGTAAAGAAGGGCGATATTGTGACGGTAGGATCTTATGAAGGGGAAGTTACTCATATTGGTATGCGAGCCATGACCATTAGGACTTGGGATCATATGGAAGTGCTAGTGCCAAATTCCGAGACTTTTAGTAAATCTTTCACTAATTGGACTCATGAAGATATGATCATTCGGACGGTAATTCCTATTAAAATTCAACGGCAAGAGAATCCTTATCAGGTTAGAGATATTATAGCCGAGGCGCTCAATACCGTGCCTAGTGTCTTGCATGAACCGGCCGCCAATATTTATATGAAAGAACTCAGTGAACCCTTGATTCAATTTGAAGTAAGGTATTTTATTAATATTCAATTAGCAGGTTCTCGTTCCCGAGTTAGATCGGAAGTGTTATATGCAATTTGGGAAGCCTTTAAGCAACATGATATTCAGCCACCCATTCCTCCCCAAGACATGCAAGTTGAGTTAGTTAATTTGGCTCATATAGGCAAGGAGCTGTACAAATGATGAAGCAACTGGTAATGGCCTTAATATTCATGTCGCCTAGGGTTTTTGGTTATGATATAAGCTATTTGCATGGTATAGAAAGGGATCTCTATATTATAGACAGTAATGCCGATGGAAAAATTTCGTTAGTCAGCTTACTGAATGGCGATGATAGTGCCCTGGTATTAACGCATAGGCCCGATTTAATCGATACTATCAAGGGTAATCCCTATGGAAAAGAAACCTTTGTGTTTATAAAGGGTTTTGACGTCTTAAATAAATATGATATGAATAAAGATAGCATAATTGATAAGAATGATGTGGTTTATGCTAACTTAGCCTTGTTTAGCTATGATAGTAAAACGGGTAAGATTAGCCTTATCCCTTTAAATGAGCTGCAAGTAACCATTCTATTGCGGCCATTTGGCTCGGATCAACCCATAATGCTGGATAGAGCTAATAGGGTTTATCCAATCGGTCACCTTTTGGCTAAAACTTATTAAGCAAAAATAGTTCGAAAAGTTAAATTAAGGCGTGGCTGATTCGCTTGAGGTTGTTTGGGTAAGCTATGTAACCAATGAGTTTGCAGTTCGCCTTGCATCAGTAATAGGCTGCCAGGTTCAAGTAGTAATTCGACACGGTTTTTATCAGTGCGATGTTTAAATAAAAACCGCCGAGGCTGACCTAAGGAAACCGAGGCAATGCTAGGATTTGGGCCTAAAACTTTTTCATTATCGGCATGCCAACCCATAGAATCATTGCCATCCCGGTAAAGATTGGCTAACACACTGTTAAACTGTAAGGAAGTTAGCTTCTCAAGCCGTTGCTTTAAACGATCTAAACTAAGCGACCATCCCGAAGCCACATGTTCAATGCCCGAATAGCGGTAACTAAGGCCTGGATCGCCATACCAAGCTACTAACCGTGGAGTTAAATAACGCTTGCCAAATAGCGTTACGGTTTCCTGGCGCCAGCTAAGTTCAGTGGATAAGCTAGTTAAATAATGAGCCGCCTGCGTAGGCATTAAAAACTCTGGATAATAAGAGACTTGGCCATCTCGGCTAATGATTTCGTGACAATCAATCATAAGCTAATTTTAGCTGCAACTGCTTTAACATAAATCTATAAAAGATTGATAAATTAACTTTGTAATTGTAATTTGATGTGTTATATTTTGCCGGCTTAATTTTTGCTGGAAGCTAATAGCTATAAGCATTTCAGGGCTACCCCGCAGGATAAAATTAATGCACTTTATCTCATCCCTTAATTCAGTATCTATCAACATCTCGATTTAAGCTAATACTATCAGATTTGACAGAACATAGTAAACTTTTATGTGAAAAATATATCTATGAACTATCAACAAGCTATTTACAAAATCGCATTAACTCGCAATAAGATGGAGTTAATGTATTTAATAACTACTACCTCAATTGATGCAGTGGCCCCTAGCCAATTTAACTTCTGGAGTGCTGCCGCGCAATTAGCTTTTGAAGGCAATGATGAGGCGGTAAAATTCTTAAAACAGCATGGGGCTAATATCCATTATATTGCTTATGGTTATGCACTGGGAGGGCATTTTACACAGGTGGAAGAGTATCGTACTCGATACAGAGCAGGCGTTCACCTTATTGCCCAGGCCTATGCTATTGCTGGTCATACTGCTCAAGTTGAATTATATCGTACTCGCTATAGAATCAGTATACAGAGTATTGCTTATGGTTATGCGATTGGTGGTCATTTTAACCAGGTAGAAGAATGTCGTATTCGGTATGGCGCTCATATTAGCGATATTGCTTGCGGTTATGCCAGAGGTGGTCATATTATACTGGCGGAAGCGTATCGTACTAAAGATTCGGCTGTTATCAATGAGATTGTCAGTGAGTATGATAAAGGTGGGCATATTAAATCAAAGAAAGATCTCTTATTTATTTTTACCTTTTCTCAGCTTGATAAAGCCGGAGGAATCTTAACGCGAGCCTTGTATCGCCAATATTCAAAAATTGAAAACAAAGATACCACTCATACTGCTCATGAATTCTTTGGGCAACTACAATTTATGCAGAAATGGATGAGACCCTATCAAATAATGCGTACAGCGGCTTGGCTCCTTAAACAAGCGCAATTTATTCAGAGTCGAATGAAGCAGTATTCATTAACCTTTGATGAAGCCCATGCCTGGAGTTTGCATGCGGGACAATTAATGCAATTTATTTATAATGACCAGGCACAAAGGATAGTAGGAGGGCAGGATACCTTTTTCCATATTATTCAGATTTTAACGGGGATAAGGGCTGCCGATATACCCGCTTTCTTTAGAAAAATTGAAACTATGCGATTACATCAAACTCCAACAGAGATTTTATTGTCATTGTTAGAAAAATTAGAGCAAGCTCTAAGGGTCTATCGACAAGATGCCAAGAATGAAAAATATCACCAATCGCTTCAAGAAACCTATTCTTTGGAACAATTATATGAGCAAATTAATACCTTAAAGACCAGCGAAAAAGGCGCTAAGGAACGGTTACAGGAAGTCATAGCATTACTTAAAGGGCATGCAAATTTTGTAGAGAAGGCTTCTTATGATAAAAACCTATATTCAAATCTATTTAAGCCGCAGTCTCAACTAGCTAAAGTATATCGAACGGTATTAGCCGACTTGCCTCAAGCGTTAGTTAACCATGTAAAGGTTTCAGCCATAATAGCTTTACCCGAGCCAGAAGGCTCTGTTACTTCAAAGTCGCATCAGCGGTTTAATACATTTGGATAAACCACTCAAGTGTATTTTAATCCATCCGCTAATTTGGCAAATTTTAGGATGGTTTTTTTAATGATTCGATTAACACAGCTTGTAAATGCTGGTTAAAGGCACTAGTCGTTATTTCTCCAACCAAGCGATATGGTTTTATTTCTTGGTTATCGTTAAAAAATACCAAGGTGGGAGGGGCAATGACTTGCAGGTTTTGCATGAGTTGCTTATGGTCTTTAGTTAACTGAGTTACATTTGCCCGCAAACGAATATAATTTTGTAAATGATTTTGTACCAAGGGATCGGCTAAGACATTTTTTTCTATGTCTTTACAAGAGCTACACCAGTCTGCATAGAAATCTAAAATAATCGGTTTATTCACAAGTTTGGCTTGGATTAACGCCTCGTTTAATTCAATTTGATTATTTATTTCCTTAAAGGGAAGTTTAATTGCCTTTGGGTTAACTTGAGTAAGTCCTAAAGTAGGAGCCATTTTGCTTACAACGGTATTAGCGATAAACAAAAAACCTAAGCCAAATAAAGTAAAACCCAGGAGGCGGATTATTTTAGGCCATTGAATCAACCGCTGACCTTGGACTATTAAATAAATACCAACCCCTACCGCAAGCAAAGCCCATAAAAGATGAGTTATCCACTCGGATAAAATGCGGCCGATTAACCCAATGGCCATCATCAGTAATAATATCCCAAAAGCTTGCTTTATCAGCTCTAACCAACGGCCTGCCTTGGGTAATAATTTTCCTGCCGAGGTGCCTATTACTAAAAGAGGTAATCCCATGCCTAGACCCAGCATAAATAAAGCTAATCCTCCCAAAACCGCGTCCCCGGTTTGACCGATATAGCCCAAGGCACCTACTAAGGGAGCGCTTACGCAAGGCGATACGATAAGGGTTGCAAGTCCTCCCATTATCATGACTCCCAAATATTGTCCGCCCCGTTGACGATTACTTAAGTTAATCAATTTTTGTTGAAGATTGGCAGGTAATTGTAAATCGTAAAGGCCAAAGAGGGACAGGGCGAGTAGTACAAAAGTGATGCTGAATAAAGCTATAGCCCAAGGCGTTTGGAATAGGCCCTGTAAGTAGCTACCTGCATAAGCTGCTAGGATACCTGCCATGGCATAAGTTAAGGCCATGGCCAAGACATAGGCAAGTGATAAGCGAAAGGCTATGCCTGTCGTTAAGGGTAGCTTTTGGCCTACGATAATCCCAGATAAAATAGGAATCATGGGAAAAACGCAGGGGGTGAAGGCGAGTAGTAACCCAAAGCCCAAAAATCCCAACAGAATTGGTAAATAATTATGACTATTGAGTAACCTAGTTATCTTGTCCTGAGAGTTTTCTACTAGGTTATCGGGGTTGATAATGGTAATTTGTCCATTTTGTAAACTAACTAGTCTGGTTTGGGGAGGATAGCAGAAGCCTGTTTTAGCACAGCCTTGATAATGAATGTTAAGAGCAATGGGTTCTGTATAAGCCAGTGGAATATTAATAGTTAGGGTTTGTTCATAAGCCTCAAAATCACCTAGAATTTGGTTCTGTTTGGTAATACTGGATGGCATTTGGATGGTGCCTAATTTTTGAGTAGTTGGTTTTATTAAGTCGATCTTGATTTTATCGCGGTAAAGATAGGTGCCCTTGGCTATTTGCCAGTGGAGTTGAAAATATTCGGGGGTATAGGATGAGCTTAATTTAAAGGCTTGATCCACCGGTAGGGGATGCTCTGCAGCAAGTCCTGAAATTGAATAAAATAATAAAAATATAATGGCATTGATAAGGCGTTGTATCATGGTTTTTTCACCGTATTTTTTAACCAATCAAGATAATCTTGGTTACCTTGTGTAATGGGTAAGGCTATGATTTCGGGTAAGCTATAGGGATGTATTTGCCGCAGACAGGCAGCCAACTCCGTATAATTTTCCTGTAGAGTTTTAATTAGCAACAAGCATTCCGTATCTGTAACCAGCTGTCCCTCCCAGATATAAACAGAGGTCAATTGGCGAATGATATTGATGCAGGCAGCCAGCTTATTTTCAAGTAATGCTTTTGCGAGGTATTCAGCCGTAGACTCGTTGGGTACGGTAGAAAAAACCATAAGATAAGATGTTTCATGTTCCATAAGCGTAACTAAATTTTTTTCTAGGAGTGTCTCTACGCGCATTTTACCATATAATGGTAAGGATTCATTAAAAGGTTAAAACTCATGCAATTTTTAAAAGTCTTTTCTAGAGCTATTTTATTCTTACCCTTGTTAGAGATCATAGGGTTTATTATTGCCGGCGCAATTTTGGGGGTAATACCCACTCTACTGATTTTTATTGCAACTACCGCATTAGGTGGTTTTATTTTGCGTAATTATCAATGGATGGTGATTGCAAGAATGCAACAGCAATTTAGGCAAGGCTTTCTCTCGCAGGAGAGTATGACTAAAGATGGGTTTCTTATCTTAGCGGGATTTTTATTGATCATTCCTGGATTTATTACCGATATTCTCGGTTTACTTTGCCTGATTCCTGCGCTGCAAAATGGTTTATTTAAAAAATTACTGCAGGCCGGTTGGTCAAAGTGTGCTGCCCAATCGGAAGATATGCACGAGCCTCGTATTATTGAGGGTGAGGCCAAACGGGTTGATGATGAGCAAAAATAATTTTTGATTGGCTCTTGAATTTTTTATTATTACCCCCATCTAGCTAAGCATTAGCATCCATGAACCAAAATTGCTAATTACAGAATATTTTGCACAGTTATTTTTTAGTTTTTTTATAAGCTAAAACTTATACTGAGCGAATTAATTTTTGAGAGGCTTTAGTTCGTATTGTCATTTAATTAGGAGAAATACATGAGCATTAATATTAAACCATTGCACGATCGCGTCGTTGTAGAGCGTCTTGAAGAAGAGCAAAAGAGCGCAGGTGGCATCTTTATTCCCGATACTGCAAAGGAAAAGCCAAGCCGCGGTGTGGTCATTGCAGTTGGTTTAGGTAAGGTGTTAGACAATGGTACTATTCGTGCTTTAACGGTTAAAGCGGGCGATAAGGTATTATTTGGTAAGTATTCTGGTACCGAAGTAAAATTGCAAGATAAAGAATACGTGGTTATGCGTGAAGATGATATTATGGGCATCATTGAAGGTTAATCGTTAAAATTATTTAAGAGGAATAAATATGACAGTTAAACAATTATCATTTGGTGCGGAAGCACGTGAATTAATGGCAATTGGCGTTGATAAATTGGCAAGAGCAGTTGCGGTAACCTTGGGTCCTAAAGGCCGCATCGTGATGTTACAAAAAAGTTTTGGTGCCCCAACGGGTACGAAAGACGGCGTATCGGTAGCCAAAGAAATTGAATTGGAAAACCCCTATGAAAACATGGGCGCACAAATGGTTAAGGAAGTAGCTTCCAAGACCTCCGATGTGGCGGGTGATGGCACCACTACCGCAACCGTATTGGCACAAGCTTTAGTGAGAGAAGGTATTAAAGCAGTTGCGGCAGGTATGAACCCTATGGATTTAAAACGGGGTATTGATCACGCAGTTAGCGCTGCAGTTGAGGAGTTAAAGCGCCTATCTAAGCCTTGCTCCGACAATAAGGCCATCGCACAAGTAGGTACCATCTCTGCTAACAGTGATGAAGGCATCGGTAATATCATTGCCGAAGCGATGGCTAAGGTAGGTAAAGAAGGTGTGATTACCGTTGAAGAAGGTAATAGCTTTGAAAATGAACTTGAAGTAGTAGAAGGAATGAAGTTTGACAGGGGTTACATTTCTCCTTACTTTATTACCGATCAAAACAACATGCGCGCCGAACATGTTAATCCCTATATCTTATTGGTTGACAAGAAAATCTCCAATATTCGTGAAATGTTGGCTATTTTGGAAGGCGTTGCTAAATCCGGTAAACCCTTAATTATCATTGCCGAAGATGTAGAAGGCGAAGCGCTGGCCACTTTAGTAGTTAACAACCTACGTGGTATCGTGAAAGTAGCCGCGGTTAAGGCGCCAGGTTTTGGCGACAGACGTAAAGAAATGTTAAAAGACATCGCCATCTTAACGGGTGCTACGGTAATCTCCGAAGAAGTGGGCATGAGTTTAGAAACCGCTAGTTTAGAGGTATTGGGTAGTGCTAAACGCGTGGTTATTACCAAAGATGATACCACCATTATCGATGGTTCCGGCATTCCTGCTGATATTCAAGCTCGTATTAAACAAATTCGGGCGCAAATCGAAGAAACTTCTTCCGATTATGATCGCGAAAAATTGCAAGAACGTTTAGCTAAACTAGCAGGCGGCGTTGCGGTCATCAAGGTAGGCGCTGCTACCGAAATGGAAATGAAAGAAAAGAAAGCTCGCGTTGAAGATGCTTTACATGCAACGCGTGCAGCGGTAGAAGAAGGCGTAGTACCCGGTGGTGGGGTTGCCTTGGTTCGTGCTATAGAAGTTCTAAAAACCTTAACAGGTGCTAACGAAGATCAAAACGTCGGTATTGCTATTGCGCGTCGTGCCATGAGCGCTCCTTTACGTCAAATCGTAAGCAATGCGGGTGGTGAAGCCTCCGTGGTTCTAGATAAGGTTGCTAATGGCAAGGGTAACTATGGTTATAATGCCGCTAATGGTGAATACGGCGATATGATAGACTTTGGTATTTTAGATCCAACCAAAGTAACTCGTAGCGCCTTGCAACACGCGGCTTCCGTTGCTGGCCTTATGATTACTACCGAATGCATGGTAGCCGATCTTCCTAAGGAAGATAAAGCGCCTATGGGTGGTGATATGGGCGGCATGGGCGGAATGGGTGGCATGGGCGGTATGATGTAAGCCTAATGTTCCCATCATGTTCGATCAAAAACCCCGCTTAAAGCGGGGTTTTTTATTTGATTTTATTTTTTATAAAAATGCCAAGTAACACCAATCTCATTAAATAATCGTCCATTAAAGGACTGGGGTCCTGTCAGCCGAGTTCCCCCTTCTCGTCCTCATAGATTGCGGGCGAGAAGGGAACCCAACTCAGCTGCCACCCCTGCTATCTCGATCATTTATTTGGATAAATGGTATAATGCGCTCCTTTAGGACGTTCCTTATCTTTTTTAAATTTTTATGTTAAAGAGCTTGCATAATTAATGCAATTTTGTTAGTAATTGTTAGAAGCTTAATGAAAATAAAAAAGCTATAAGTAACTGTAATCGGCGGAGGCATATTAATATGAAAAAAAATCTACAGCAGCTTACGGAAGCAGCCCGCGACTTCAAATTGCATGCAAGCAACCATTTCTATATATTAGGCATTACCTCAGAAGAATTTTATAGTATAAAAGTCGTAGCTGAGCGCGAAGGGCTTATAGCTAAACGAAGAAAAAGCCTTTTTGTGGATTACCATCCCGATTTATATTCGGGTGATGAAGAAAATGTAAGGGAATTGGCCAAAGTTTGCGAGCAATATATTCTTAATGCGGTTAATGCCTTGACACAAAAAAATATATTATACGCGCAAAACGCTAGAAGAACTATGCCCAAGTCAAAACAAGCTTATACCTCACAAAGCGAGTCATCCTCGGCAAGAAAACAGCCAGAGGCTGCGCCAAAGCAAAAAAAGAAGGAGCCTACTTTTGCTCAATTATTGCAGGAGGAAAAATTTTTTGCAGCTTTGCAGCATAAGGACTTTAATAGCCAGACTTTGAATACTCAAGCTAAAATATTGAGTGCAATAAAAGAAAAGCACTCTAATGTTTCTCTCCGTGAATTCAGGGGGCAGTTATTGCATGGGCATATAAATCAATACTTACAAAAAGAAAGTAGCCAAACGATTAAAGCCGCTCGAGAGACCGCTTATCGTTCATATGTTGCGAATAAGGAAACGCATTATGAAAATTTTTTAAGAAAAAATTTTGAGGATTTTGCAAAGACTCAACAAGAAGACATTCTTAGACATAAGGTCGATATTAAGAATAAAGAACAACGGCTTAAAGACAAGTATGAGCCTGTTATTCGGCGCTGGACTAAAATTGCTAGTTTTTGCGAAAAATACTTATTTTTTATTAAGCCCTTGGTTACTTGGACTAATCATAAATACGAAAATATAATAAAAGAGCAAAAAAAGGCTGAAATGGAGATCCCAAAGCCTATTCATCCCACCTCGTTTGAAGCCTGGAAAGAAGAGAATGCTGCTGATATTGATAGATGGACTCAAGATAAAGGGTATGCAAGCGTGCAAGAATATATTCAATATCAGCATGAGCTTAATGAAGAGCCCGATAGTATTAAGAAGCAGTGTTTACAAGCGGAATACTTGCAGCAGGTAAAACCGGTTATTGATCAATACCATGAGATTGAAGTTAGCAATACAATGGTTGCACGCCAGAGGGATGCTAAGATTGGAGATCTTAAATTTACGGCTAAATCTAGTGCAGAACCTGCTGCGCCTGAATATACAAGTACAAAGCAACAAATGGTGCTTGGTTAGTATTAGTTAAGTTCAGCAAGTTCCATTAGGTTGGCTAGAAACCCCACCTCAGGTGGGGTTTCTATTTATTGAAGATAGATTTAAGCCATAAATTTTTATACATACTCACAAAATTGCTCAGGTATCTACTCTAACTCACTTTTGTTGATAGTAAGCTTATCGTTGCCCCCGTTTAGCGGCTTAGTTAGCGCGATTTTTAATTTTAAATTATGCGCCGAATCTGCATTACATAAAGCCTCTTCTAGAGTAATTTTTCCCGTTTGATAGAGTTTATATAGAGCAGTTTCAAAGGTCTGCATCCCTTGTATTTCCTGTTTTTCCATGGTGGTTTTTATGGCTTCTATTTCACCTTTTTTGATTAAATCACAAATATAAGGTGTGGCTAATAATATTTCAAAGGCTGCGACTCTTTTACCCTCCGTAGTTGGAATTAAACGTTGGGAAACAATGGCTTTTAAGTTGAGAGCAAGCTCTAGAAGAATTTGTTGTTTTAGTTCTTTAGGAAAAAAGCTAACTATGCGTTCTAGGGCTTGATAAGCATTGTTAGCATGTAAAGTTGATAAACAAAGATGGCCAGTTTCTGTAAAAGCCAAGGCATAATCCATGGTATCTCGGCTACGGATTTCACCAATTAGGATAACATCGGGAGCTTGGCGTAGCGTACTCTTAAGTGCATCTTGGTAACTTAAGGTATCTATGCCAACCTCGCGTTGATTGACAATAGATTTTTTATGATTATGTAAAAACTCTATGGGATCTTCAATGGTAATAATATGCCCTGCACTATGGGTATTGCGATAATCGATAAGCGAGGCTAATGAGGTTGATTTTCCTGAACCGGTAGCACCAACAAATAAAATGAGTCCTCGTTTAGCTAAAATCAAATCCTGTAAAATAGGTGGCATACCCAAGGTTTGCATGGTCGGAATGTCTACCTTAATACTGCGGATTACAATGGCTATGGCGTTACGTTGTTGAAATAGGTTTACCCGAAACCGACCGATACCGCTTTTGGATAAAGAGAGATTCATTTCTAATTTCTCATGAAAGACTTTAATCTGTTCCTCATCCATTAAACTATAGGCTAACTCCTGGAGTTGCTCCTTAGTTAATTTTTGATCATCTATCACTTTAAGTTGACCGTGAATTTTTACACTGGGGGAGGCTCCCGTAGTAAAATAAAGATCCGAGGCTTCATGCTTGAGCATATAATGTAAATAGACTTTAAGTTCCATAGTTATTCCTAGCTAATCCTTAAGGTAAGTGTAGATGATGGCGCTTTATTTTGCAGGTATATAATAAATTAAATGTATAAATTAACTTACACTTAATAAAGTAGGATACTTATGAAAAAGCGTATCTTGACAATAAATTTATAAAGCGGCCAATTTAAAAATTATTTATAAAGCTAATCCCATGGCTTTACGGGTAAGTTTCTTTTTAAGCCTTGGGATAACGTTCAAGGTTTGTAGGCCGATATTCCGAGCTAACTCTATAGGCCATAATGAGTTGGTGAAGAGTTTTACTAATCCATCCGTAAAACGAATATAATGCCGGTGATCTTGGGTTTGTTGGTGCTTGTAGCGGTCTAATATTATCTTTGAACCCAGATCGTCTCCTTGAATTAAGGCTTGTTCGAGTAATGCAGCTAAGGCTGCAACATCACGTAATCCTAAATTAAAACCTTGGCCCGCTATAGGATGAAGGGTATGGGCGGCATTGCCTATTAAGGCTACTCTGGATTTCGTTAATTGTTGGGCTTGCCAAAGTTGTAAGGGATAAGCAAAGCGTTTGCCAACTCTAGCAAAGCGGCCAAGCCGGTAACCAAAGGCTAGTTGTAATTCGGTTAAAAACTGTTCATCTGTTAAGTCCATAACCCGTGCAACCTGTTCAGATTTTAGGGTCCAAACTAAGCCACAACGTTGTTCCGATAAGGGTAATAAAGCAATAGGCCCCTGCTGAGTAAAGCGCTCATAAGCCACATTATGGTGGCTACGGGTTAGGCCTATATTAGCAATAATGGCCGTTTGATCGTAATTATATTGTTTAACTGGAATTTTTAATAATTGTCTTAAGGTTGAATGCGTACCATCCGCGGCAATGGCTAATTGGGTACGAATAGGGTAAGACTGTTGTGATTGTTGAATGCTAAGTATGGCTTCGCTAGCCGTATAGTCAATAGCCGTGACGGTAGCCGGGCAAAGCAACGTAATATTAGGATATTGTAATAGCGTTTGCTGTAAGGCTTGGTTTAAATCGGGCGCTAAAGTGATATAGCCTAATGCTGGGACCCGTTGTTCACTCGCCTTTAGGCGAGTGATACCAGAATGGCCTCGATCTGAAACATGAATCGTTTTGATAGGAACTGCCGAATCGGCAAGGTACTCCCAAACACCTATTCGTTCGAGAAACAAGACATTGCCATAGCTCAGGGCAAAAGAGCGGGTATCAAAATCAGCCTGGTGAGTAATTTGGGGGGATAAGGCTTCAACGATCGCTATTCGTAGCGGTAGCTTAGCTAATGCACAGGCTAAACTGCGCCCTACCAGGCCTCCTCCACAAATAACGATATCGTAATCCATGTTAACCCGCCATCAGTTTCTCAATTTCAGCCACCGTTTTGGGTACTTTTTGGGTTAAAATTTCACAACCCGAAGTGGTTACCAAAACGTTATCTTCAATGCGGACCCCAATATTCCACCATTTTTTAGCGACGCCAGGCGTACCTGCGGAAATATAAAGACCTGGTTCAACGGTAAGTACGAAACCGGGTTCTAATTTAACCCAATCATTTTGTTCACGATAATTGCCGGCGTCATGTGTATCGAGACCTAACCAATGACCAATATTATGCATATAAAAGGTTTTATAGGCTTGAGTCTGAATTAAATCATCAACGTTACCCTGCATAATACCCAGTTTGACTAAACCTTGAGTAATAACCTTGACCGCCGTTTCTTGCAGAGCAGTATAACGGGTGCCAGGTTTAACTAATTCAAGCACCGCCAGTTGGGCTTCAAGCACTAAATCATAAATAAGACGTTGTTCTTCGGTAAATTTACCGTTGACAGGATAGGTTCTGGTAATATCTGCAGCATAGCCCTGGTATTCGCCTCCAGCATCTACCAGTAGCAGATCCCCATCCTGCAATTCCATATTATTTTCGTTATAATGCAAAATACAGGCATTGGCACCGCCCCCAACGATAGGGTTATAAGCAGGCCATTTACAGCCCCGGCGGCGAAATTCGTAAATAAGTTCGGCTTCAATCTCATATTCAAACATACCAGGCTTACAGACTTGCATGCCTCGTATGTGGGCTTGCGCCGAAATTTCACCCGCTTTACGCAAGAGAGAAATTTCATAATCATCCTTAATACGGCGCATGGGATGAATGAGAGATTCAATATTCACTAATTGTTGCGGAGAAGGAATGCCCGAGCGGATTTTGTTACGTAGTTTAACCACCTGATTAATAACTCGTTCATCAAAGGTGGCATAACGGCCTACGGGATAATAAATTTCATGCTTGCCCATTAATAATTCGGGTAATATTTTATCTAACTCATCAATACTAAAGGCTCGATTAGCATTATAGTGCTTGCAAGCACCTTCCTGGCCCGCACGTCTGCCGTTCCATATTTCACGCTCTGTATCCCGCGGGCGGTTGAATAAAATAAATTCTTGTTCATTAGCATGTGGTATTAATACCGCTACGGCGTCGGGTTCGGCAAAACCGGTTAAGTAATAAAAGTCGGTATCGGGCTGAAATAAATAATCTTGGTCCCCACTTTTGCGTACTTCCGATCCCGAAAATAATAAAGCAATACTATTTTTGGGTAGTTTGGCAAATAGGGCTTGCCGGCGTTTGTGGAACGCTTGATCTAGCATATTAGTAACTCCTAATGTAAATAGCCACGTTCGGTAGAACCCCATTGGCTATCTTGAGTGTTAGCAAATTCCATATAAATAGACATAACCGCTAAGCGTACATATTCGCAGACTTCCAAGAAGGCCTTTTCATCTTCATCGTCGGCAATAATATTATGCACATCAAGTTTGGCGATTTCGCAAATATGTTGTAAGGCATTTTGCACATCTTCACTTTGGCATTGCTCACTATCAACGCCCGCCCAACCAAGGCCAGATATAAAACCCTGGCACCATTCTTTTAAGGCTTTGGCTCGATCTAAAAGGGGAGCATCATCAATGGGAAGCAGCAATTGAAAGGTAAAATCGGCTTCATAAAGTTGTTGAGAAGAAATGTGATAAAGGGCCATTAATATTTCCCGGCCCGATGCTGCTTGAAAGGCTCCTTGGCCCAAAATAGGTTCTAATAAGCTCTTACCACTTATTCTACTGCCTGCACAAACGCAGCCACTTAATAAACCATGGGCTTCTGCTGGGCTTATTAACGACTCGGCCTGCTGAAGTTGAAGGGCTACTTCACCAAATTCTGGCAATCTAATTGCTTCTTGCTGCATAATGTTAAACTCTGATCAAATAAAAATATGAAAGAATTGAGATTATAGCAGGAGTAGAAAATTTTTCACGGTCTATTGACCAATATTAAGCTGCCCACTAAGATTTATGGCACTATTAGCTTTTGGGATAAATTTATGGCCACCGATTCTATGGAACAACTTGATAAGCAGGTGCAGGCTCTCATGGACTATTGTATTCAGCTTAAACAAGAAAATGCTAGATTGCACGAGCGGGATCGCTTAGTGTCTGGCAAACTGCAAAAATTATTGGCTCAATTTAAAGCCCTGGAGAGTCATGATGATCAATGAACGGGATAAATTTAGCATTAAATTATTAGATAGGGTATATACCGTTAGGTGTACAAAAGCCGATTTACCAAAATTACAACAAGCAGCCGATTACTTAAACCTTAAATTGGCTGATATTCGGCAGAATTATCAGTTATTAAGCCGCGAAGAAATAGCCATGATGGCAGCTTTAAATGTAAGCTATGAGTTAATAACTAATACTCAGAATGAAGTAGAGTCGGAAAAAAATGTCCAAACCATAAACTCTCTTAGCAAAAAAATTGCAGAATTTCTTACCCAAAACTAAAAAATTAGGCTATATTATGTGAAGTGCGTCTTATTGTAGTCTGTATAGGCCGATGTTCTTGATCGATAAGAAAAAAGAGAGGGAATCATAAGCTGCTAATGCAGTTTTTGTTATTACTGAGCAAGCCCATCTTTGAATGGGAAGCCTTAAGATAGCAAAGCGATACCCACCTGGCGAGTTTGGGTCACAGAACCCAACCTAGCAGCTCAGTAAGACGCCTTATTGGTTAATCATGAATACCAAAAACCTTATCCGCCAACAAATAATTCAGCAACGTAAGCAGCTTGATTTCACCTTTCAATCCCAGAAATCCGTTCAAATTGCCGAACACTTATTGCGGCATGTTTTATGGCAAAATGCTCAGCATATTGCTTGTTATTTAGCCTATAAAGGTGAAGTGGATACTGCACCCATTATTCAAGCTATCTGGAGGCAAAACAAAACTTGTTATCTGCCTACCTTAACCGAATCATTTGCCGATTATACCATGGAGTTTAGTCTGTATCAGGCTTCCACCGCCTTAGAAAAAAATCGTTACGGTATCTTACAGCCTGCTTATAAATCGGAAAATAATAGAATAGCTGTAGAAAATATAGATCTTATTTTAGTTCCCTTAGTGGCTTATGACGCTCGGGGAAATCGCTTGGGGATGGGAGCGGGTTTTTATGATAGGGCTTTAAATTTTAAACAAATAGTCCGAGTAACTAAGCCCTTAATCATAGGACTTGCTTATAGCTTGCAGCAAGTTGAGCAAATTCCTATTGAAACTTGGGATGTGGGGTTAGATGGTGTCGTTACGGAAAATGGAGTCAGTTTATTTATTAATCTATGATAGGGTATTAACATTATTTAATTGTGGTTAAAAGAAGGGAGCAGCATGAATTATTGGTTAATGAAATCCGAGCCCGAAGCGTTTAGTATCGACGACTTGGCAAAAAAAACTAGCCAAACCGAACCCTGGGATGGGGTGCGTAATTATCAGGCGCGTAATATGCTTAGGGACCAGATGAAAAAAGGCGACCTGGCTTTTTTTTATCACTCTAATTGTACGCCGCCGGGCATAGTCGGTGTCGTTGAAATTGTCAAGGAAGGTTATCCCGATTTTAGCGCCTTTGAAGCTAACAGTAAGTATTATGATCCGGCTAGCAAACCAGATAACCCCCGTTGGTTTATGGTAGACGTGCAATTAAAACAAAAATTTAAGCGTTTAATTAGTCTAGATGAATTAAAGAAAAATCCAGAATTGCAGGCAATGCAGTTACTCAGAAAAGGTAACCGCTTATCCATTATGCCGGTGACTGCGGAGCAGTGGAATATCATTTTTCGGCTAGCCGAAGCATCTTAAGAGAACTTTTGCTTAAGGGTGGCGTTAATCTATAGTAGTATAATCCAATACTTTAAACGGATGATAAGCCCTATGACGGTATCCCATTATGACCTTGTGATTATTGGCGGCGGTATTGTAGGCCTTACATTAGCTAATAGGCTAGCTAATGCTAATTTACAAATCGCCGTACTTGATCAGCAAAATTTACAACCTACACCATTGATTGAAGCTTACGATGTAAGAGTCAGTGCATTATCTTGGGGTTCACAAGTCTTATTTCAAAATCTAGCGATCTGGCCCGATATCGAGGCCATGCGATTAAGTCCCTACACTAAAATGTATGTATGGGATGCAAGTACCGACGCGCATATTGAGTTTAATGCGCGGGAAATGGCTGAAACTAATTTAGGTCATATCATTGAAAATAAGGTTATTCACCAGGCCTTATTGCAAAAATTAACTCATTCCTCTCAGGTTCATTTAATAAATACCGCTTTAGAAGAAATTAATATTGAGCCAGATAGGGTTGAGGTTAAATTGACCAATGGTAACATGCTGACTACTAAATTGCTGGTGGGCGCGGATGGCATTAATTCCAAAGTGCGTGAACTGGCTGGTATTGCAGTGGATTATCAAGCTTATGGGCATACGGCCATTGTGGCAACGGTTCGTTGTGAAAAAGCTCATCAACAAACGGCTTGGCAATGTTTTTTACCCGAAGGTATCTTGGCTTTTTTACCCTTAACCGATTTGCATACCTGCTCCATTGTATGGTCTTGTGATACCTCGGTGGCCGAACGGCTATTAAAATTGGATGAGTCTGCTTTTGCTATAGCTTTGGAAGATATTTTTGCTAAGCATTTAGGTAAAATCGAATTGCTGAGTAAAAGGTTGAGTTTTCCCTTAGCCATGCGACACGCTAGGCATTATGTGGTACCTCGCATTGCCTTAGTTGGCGATGCGGCACATACACTTCATCCCTTGGCAGGCCAGGGTTTAAATCTGGGGTTGGCCGATGCGGATAAACTAGCTCAAGTCATTATAGAGACTAACCAACGGCAGCGTGATATAGGCTGGCTTGTTAATCTGCGAGCTTATGAAAGATGGCGTAAAAAAGAAAATTTAAGTATGATCCTTGCCATGCAAGGGTTTAAAAATTTATTCGGTAGCTCATTGCCACCGCTCGTATGGTTACGAGGCCAAGCTTTGCGATTGATTAACAAAACACCTAGTTTAAAACATTTTTTTGTGCGGCGAGCTAACCTGCAACAAAGGACATCTGATCATGGGTAAGAAGACAGCGCTTTATGAACAGCATACAGCCGCCGGTGGCAAAATGGTTGATTTTGCGGGTTGGGATATGCCTATTCACTATGGTTCACAGCTCGATGAACATCACTGGGTTAGGCAAGAAGCGGGTGTTTTTGATGTATCGCATATGACTATCATCGATGTTAAAGGCGCCGATTGCCAAGCCTATTTGCGTTATGTACTAGCCAATGATATAGCCAAATTAAATGAGCCGGGTAAGGCGCTCTATACCTGTATGTTAAATGAGCAGGGCGGTATTATCGATGATTTAATAGTCTATTTCATGGCAGAAGATTTTTACCGTTTGGTGGTTAATGCGGGTACTTATGAAAAAGATTGGGCTTGGCTTAATAAGCAGGCTCTTGCTTTTCAGGTCTCCTTGCAAATTAGAGCCGATTTGGCTATTTTGGCGATCCAAGGCCCGCAAGCGCGTCAAACGATAAATTCACTGTTGTCCCAAGAGTATTTAACCAAGCTTGAGAGATTAAAGAATTTTCAATTTTTACTACTGAAAGATTGGTTAATTGCTCGCACCGGTTATACCGGCGAAGATGGTTATGAAATCATGTTGCCCAGCGCGCAGGTGGTTAACTTTTGGCAGGCTATTTTAGCCGCTGGAATTAAACCTTGTGGTTTAGGGGCGCGAGACACCTTACGCTTAGAAGCGGGTTTGAATTTATATGGCTCCGATATGGATGAGTCCACTACGCCTTTAGAGTCTAATTTGGCTTGGACGGTGGCCCTGCAGCCGGAAGAACGGAATTTCATTGGTCGTTTGTCCTTGATAGAGCAACAACAACAAGGCATAAAGCATAAACTAGTTGGGCTACTATTAACTGAGCGTGGAGTATTACGTTCCCATCAGCAAGTTATTTTAGCCGATGGCAGTATCGGAGAAATCACCAGCGGCACGTTTTCACCTACCTTAAATAAGGGGATCGCCTTGGTGCGAGTGCCAGTTACTATTGGCTCTATTTGTCAAATTGAAGTGCGCGGTAAACTACTGACCGCTCATGTGGTTAAGCCGCTTTTTGTAAAGCAAGGATTACCTACTCAACAGATAAATTTAATTTTAAATTCAGATACAGAAAAGGAAAACTTATGAGTGAAATACCTAGCGATTTAAAATATACCTCTACTCATGAATGGGTTCGTGAAGAAGAAGATGGGACTTTAACGGTTGGTATTACCGATCACGCACAACATTTATTAGGCGATTTGGTATTTATAGAATTACCAGAGCTTAATGGTGAATATAAAACCGGTACCGAATGCTGTGTAGTTGAATCGGTTAAGGCCGCCTCCGATGTTTATGTACCGGTTTCTGGTGAAGTTATTGCCGTTAATGATGCCCTGGTCGATAGACCTGAGTTGGTTAACTCCGATCCTTATGGCGAAGGATGGCTTTTCCAAATAAATCCCGTTGATATTGCCGAACTAGATGAGCTTATGGATGCAGATAGTTATGAAGAACAATTTGCTGGCAACGAAGATTAACGAGTTGGCTAAGTCATAGCTGTTTTTTATAAATTAACGACCTAAACGGATACCAGTTGCATGCCATTTATTCCTCATACTCCAGAAGATACTAAGGAAATGTTAGCCGCTATTGGAGTTAATAGTATTGAAGCACTCTTTAGTGAAGTACCTTCAGCCTTAAGAGCCAATACCTTTAATATTCCCGATGGGTTAACGGAAATGCAAATAAGCCAATTGGCTGAGCAGCGCGCAGCAGAAGATAGTGGCGTTTCATGTTTTATTGGTGCCGGAGCATATGAACACCATATCCCCGCTGCCGTTTGGGATATCGCTACGCGTGGCGAATTCATGACGGCTTATACGCCTTACCAGGCAGAGGCAAGTCAGGGCACGCTACAGTTATTGTATGAATATCAGACTATGATGGCCAGTCTAATGGGCCTAGAGGTGTCCAATGCTTCGCTGTATGATGGAGCATCGGCGCTAGCCGAAGCCATTTTAATGGCGGTCAGGGCTAACAAACATGCTAAAGCTAAGCGCGTATTATTACCCATCACCGTGCATCCTAATTACCGTAAAGTAGTGCGCGCTATTGTCCAGCAACAGGGTATAGAGTTAGTAGACGTTGCTTATAATAAGCAAACGGGATGTATGGTTATTGAAAGTCTGCAAACCTTTAACCATCAAGATATATCGGCTCTGATATTACCCTTACCCAATTTTTTTGGGCTTATTGAAGACGTAGACAGCCTTACCAATTGGGCGCATAGCCAAAATATCATGGTCATTGCAGTCGTTAATCCAACGGCTATGGGACTTTTTAAAGAACCGGGTCAATGGGGCGATAAGGGGGCGGACATAGCTTGTGGAGAAGGTCAGCCTCTAGGTATCCCTTTAGCCTCCGGAGGCCCTTATTTTGGATTTTTGTGCTGTAAGCTAGATTATGTAAGACAGATGCCAGGAAGAATCATTGGAAGGACCACGGATTTAGAGGGTAAACCTGGTTTTGTATTAACCTTACAGGCTCGTGAACAACATATCCGCCGTTCTAAAGCAACCTCGAATATTTGTACCAATCAAGGACTTGCCGTTACCGCAGCAACTATCTATATGAGTTTATTGGGATATGAAGGGCTGCGCCGAGTCGCCTTAGCTTCTTATCAAGCGAGCCATCAGTTATTGGCAAAGCTTGTGCAAATTCCCGGGGTGCAGCAAGTTTATAAATCGACTTATTTTCATGAGTTTATCATTCGTTTACCGTATTCGGCGGGCGAAATTTTGCAAGAACTTGCAAAAAAAGGTATTCAGGCAGGCTATTTGTTAAGCAACGATTATATAGGATTAGAGGATTGTATTTTGGTTTGCGTTACCGAAACCAAAACTCCTCAAGATTTAACGAATTTTGCCCAACAATTAGCTGCCATTCTAGCAGAGGGTAAAGCATGTTAATTTTCGAATTATCCCGAACTGGACGTTACGCACAGGCTCAGGCACCCAAAGAGGTATTTGAGATTAGCGATTTGCCCGTTCAACTTTTGCGTAAATCTAAACCTAAACTACCCGAAGTATCGGAATTACAAGTGGTGCGTCATTATACGCGGCTATCCCAACGTAATTTCTCTATTGACACCCATTTTTATCCGTTGGGTTCTTGTACCATGAAATATAATCCTCGTGGTGTACATCGTTTGGCCTCATTAACCGGTTTCTTACGCCGGCATCCCTTGGCACCAGAAATTCATAGCCAGGGTTATTTAAGCTGTGTTTACGAAATGCAGGAGATTTTAAAAGAGGTTACGGGTATGCAAGGCGTATCCTTAACTCCCATGGCTGGCGCTCAAGGCGAGTTTGCTGGGGTAGCGATGATTAAAGCTTATCATGAATCGCGCCAAGATTTCGGCCGCAATGAAATCTTAGTGCCGGATGCAGCCCATGGCACCAATCCTGCTACGGCAGCTATGTGCGGTTATAAAGTCAAAGAAATTCCCACTAATATGGAAGGTGATGTGGATCTATCGGCTCTACAAGCTGCCGTTGGTCCACAAACTGCGGGTATTATGTTAACCAACCCTTCTACCTTAGGTGTTTTTGAACGC
>Ga0182739_1001541_pt1 | contig 23905 bp, 14 predicted proteins | sample eDN5th30CBELigBY_FD_128873 | JGI IMG/M metagenome (GOLD analysis project Ga0182739, IMG submission 128873) | Enriched backyard soil microbial communities from Emeryville, California, USA - eDNA 5th pass 30_C BE-Lig BY (version 2) (version 2) | ecosystem: Environmental > Terrestrial > Soil >... | reverse complement strand
TCACCGGTGGAACTCCATAGGGCCGAAACTTTTCGGCAGTGCCCGTTTCTTCACGGTGCAATAACGCACGATGAGTTCCTAAACGCGATGCTCCCGGCGAATCGATCAGATTGCTGGAGTCGGAAGCATTCATCTGAAAGGCGATTCGCAATTCCAGTTCGCGCAAACTCTGGCGCGAGAACCAGCGATCGATATTGTTATAAGAGTCGCACCAGATCACGGCGTGCATGCCGACAGAAGGGCCGCGCGCCAGTAGATCCGCAAACATTGTTCCCGGACTGGGAGCCTTTTCCGCAGTACTGCCAAAGCTGCCCATGCCAAAATCATCGTCTGCTTTGCGGAGGTCACGGAAACGGGCAATATTGAAGATGAAGAGGACAATGGGGGGGGCGGTCTGATCCGCTTCCTCTTCACGACGATTCAGTTCCGCCGTCATGGCCTGCAGGAAAGGAGTGGTTTCATCCGGGCCGATCTTGCGCCCATCCACCGGGAGAGTTCGCAGAAATGTTTCCCAGGTTTCTGCTTCGGAGGTGCCGGCATGACTGCCATCCAGCACGAACAGGGAATTCATTTCCTGTTGCGGTGACAGCGACGCAGCCAACGTGGTGAAGGCGGCGGTCATCACCCCCAGTGCTGCATCTGCATCCTGTCCCGCCAGCAAGACATGGCTGCCGGTCTGCCGGTGCAGCGTGATCGAAGTGGCGGGAGCAATCTCCACGGCATCCCCCAGCCAGAACGTGGGGGCGAGAATCGGCTGCGGCCGGGCGGGATAGTCACGAACAAGTTCGAGGAGATGGGAATTGCGAGTCAGGTCCGAGGGAATGTTCCCTTCAAAGACAATTGTTGGTTCCAGCGGCAGTGGGTGTTGACGTAATCGTTGCTGGAAGTCGTTTAATGCCGATTCCCGCTCGGCATCCGTGATCCAGGCGATCTGAAAAGGATGATTCCCTTCCATCATGCCATTGGCATCGTTGTAAATGGCTTCTCCGGGCCGTGTCAGCAATCGGGCGGCGGTATTGTCTTCGCTGAGAATCAGATGGGCATCCGCTTCGCTGCATTGCAAGGCCACCCGAACGGCCACTTGTCCCAGTGTGCTGCGGGCGAGAGAATACGCCCCCCCCAGCGTCTGAGATCCCAGAATGACGTGAATGCCGAACGCCCGTCCCTGTCGGACCAGTCGATCCAGCAGCAGCGAGGCATTCTGACTGATCTTGTCGTCTTCCACAAAGAATTCCTGAAACTCATCGACCACCAGCAGGATGCGCGGCAGCGGCAGTCCGGTGGAATTGCGATATCCCGCAATGTCCTGCACTCCGTGGCGTCGAAACAGTTCTCCCCGTTCCTGCAGGACATCCCCCAGTTTCACGAGCGCACTGACCCCGAATTCGCGGTCACTTTCCACAGCAATAATCCGGGCGTGCGGCATCTGGTGCGTGGCATAGTCCTTGAATTCAACCCCCTTTTTGAAGTCGATCAGAAAGAAATTGACTTCCAGCGGACTGTAATACAGCGCCAAATTGGTGATGAGAATATGGAGGAAGGTCGACTTTCCGGACCCGGTTTTGCCGGCGACCAGCATGTGCTGGGACGTTCCTTTACCCAGACGCAGTTGTTGCAGTTTTGTGGCGCCTGCCCGCCCCAGTGGAATGACCAGTTCAGAACGGCTGTCTCCGGTCCAGACACGATCCGCGGGGGGAGTGATGCGACCAAAAGAGACTTCCACCCGCCGGGCATCTTTACTGGCATCGCCCACCATTTTGACGATGGACGTAAAATCTTCCGGAGAAGGAGGCGTATCAATCATCACCGGCCACCGGGACAGGGCGGTCTCCGAGGTATGATAGGCTTCAGAGTGCCATTCAAACCGGGACATCTGAGTCTGAATGTCCGTCAGCGTGAAGTTGTTTGGCAACTGTTTGGCTGGATCGTGACTCATCAGCGTATACACTCCGCAGCGCGGGCCGCTGTTCACAATACTGACCAGTCGCCGGGCGGCAATTTCGCTGAACTTCGCCGGAAAATCGCTGATGACCAGCACGTGATACGGCTCTGCCACTTCTCCGGCGGACTCGTTGTATTCCTCGATTGTCTGAAATTCGTTCCGCAGATATTTCTGCAAGACGTTTTCCATGTGCTCGGTGAGATCGGCCAATCTGGCTTCAATCTGATTGGCTTCTGTCCAGATCCGGCTGGTGACCAGTAATTCATCGAAGTCTGCCAGGTGCATGAACCCGCTGAAACTTTCTCCCAGCCCGACCGGATCGATGATCGTCAATCGTAATTTCCCGGGGGGAATCAATGTGAGCAGGCGCAGCATCAGGCACTGCAGTCCTCCAATGGCAATGTTTCGTGCTTTGGAATTGGGGGTCTTCAACAACACACTCGTCGCCTGCGGAAAGGAGAGTTCGCAAGGGATATGATGCTGGGTGACGCGCGGGGCCAATCGAGGATCTGTCGAGATCGCCCCTGGCCATTGATTCAGGTCGACGTCGTAATCTCCCATCCGAATGGCGGGAGGAATCTGGGTGGGGGGCTGCCAGTCCCCCTTGGCCAACGTGGTCCAGTCTGGGAAAAGTTGCTGACTGTGCCGAATGTCGTCGCGAAGCTCGGATTCAAAACGTTGCCAACCTTGCTCCCAGTCTGTTTTGAGTTGTCCCCATTGCGTCTGCAGGCTGCGGCGCTTCTGACCAGTGATGGACTCCAGTTCCTGTTGAGCCTGTTCAATCCGACTTTCCCAACTGTGTTGCAACTGTTCGAGATTGGCCTGATGAGCCTGATCCAGCGATTCCAGTGCCGTTTGTTGTTGCGAGGAGATGGCTGCATATTCGTGGGTAAAACGCTGTTGCTCGATACGGGTCCGTTCCTGCTCGTCCCGATCGATTTCATCCAGTTTCTGCACATGGGCCTGTTCGAATCGCTGCAATGATGTCTGACGGTCCCGTTCGATTTTCTTTTGATGAACCTCGAAATCCTTCTGTTGCCGGGTCAATTGATCTTTGGCAAATTTCAGCCAGTGTTGATGAGCCCAGTACACTTCCCCCCGCGAATCCAGCAATTGCCGGATCAAGTCCGATTGCCGCATGGTGGCCAGCGTGTAAATGACCAGTGTTAACAGCAGCGCTCCCATCGCCCCGGCCACGGCGGAGACGATCATCCAGGTCTGAGACTCCTTCCCTTCCAGAATTCCGAACGTGGCGGGCTCCGCCATGCGCGAAAATGGAACCGAGAGGACCAGAGTCAGGAGCAGAAACAGAAAGAACGCGCGGAATCCCCGGACCAGTTGCGGCAGGATCAGAGAGTTCAAAGTCTTCAGTTCGCCCCGGGCTGCTCCCAGTGCCTGCATAAAACGGGCAGCGGCCATTTCACGATCACGCGGAGGATTCGTGAGTTCCGCGAGTGGAGGCGGGTCAGAATTTCGCGACCCCAACTGCGCGGAAATCTCCGCATCCAGACGTTCCCATTGAGCGGACTGTTCTTCTTCCGACTTCTCCAGCAGCGTTTTAAAGCGTTCGAACATCCGCGCCGGGCTGTCCCCCGCAGAATCATCCATCACAGAAGAAACAATCCAGGTGCTGTCATTTCGCTGCTGTTCGATATTGGAACGAGCTCTGGCGGCCCCTTCTGTGATCCCGCGCAGCGTCCGCTGGTGTTCCTGCTCCTCTGTCTGCAATCGCGTTCCGAATTCCGACTGCAGTTGTTCTCGAGCGGACTGGTAGTCCGCTTCGACGGCGACCAGTTGTGCATTCCGCGTCTGAATCGAATTTGCCAGCGTTTCCTGCCGGCGCAGTTCTTCCTCGTCCGGCCCGCTGTTAAGGGAACGTAACAATTCTTCGGCCTGCGCCCGTTGCTGAATGTCTCGTTCAAACTTTGCCAGCAGTTCAGAAGGGTCAATCATGAGTCATCAGAGCGATCGAGTGTTGTCTGGAGAGATCCGAAAATGCCTGAAACTGGATTGCTAGACCAGTTTGGTCTAGCACGTGCCCGCGTCGAAAAGGTTTCACTTGACGAAAGACGGAATGCCGCGAGGCGAGTTCACGACAAGATTTACAAAAACGCACTCGTGTTGCACCGCAACTTGGGGTTTGGGTTGGTTTCTCGCAATTCCGCTCCGTTGTTGCTCGCTTCATCTCTTTCTAGAGCAAGTTGCTCTCGACTGTGCCCGCGGGAAAGGTATTTTGATTGATGAAAAGCTGAATACCGCGAGGCAGAACCCGGACACTGCGGCGTTAATGCGCTCTAACCGAAATTTGAGATGCGTGAGACGACTCGTACCCTGCCAGGGCTTGGATTTGGTGTGTGTGTGATTGCGAGACACCCTCCGCTGTCGGACATTGCATTAAGGCCTCCCCTCAATTTCGGAGTAAACGCTAGTCATTATAATGTGATGATGCGGAGGAATCGTTCAACCGAACCGGTCAATTCGACCTGAGAAGAATCTTACGGATCATGAAAAAAGGACACACGGTCGCACCGCATGTCCTTCTGTTTGTGAACGCTGACGAGCAGAGCACAGTGGCTCCAGGAAAAAGGGCTCCAGGAAAAAGGGCTCCAGGAAAAAGGGCTCCAGGAAAAGACTTTTCAGAACCGCGAACAAGTTTACTGTCTGTTTTCTGAGAGCTTTTCGGGAAAATCGTTCAGTAGCTGAACTGTCGTTCGAGGTTTTCAGCACAGGAGACGCAATGCCGTGCATAGGGAATATGTTTGAGTCGCATTTTGGGAATCCAGCACTTTGAAGGAGGACGCCCCATCTCGACACAACTCTCACAGATGCCATAAGTCCCGGCTTCAAGCCTTTTTATTGCACTGCGAATCTCCTTCAGGACTTCCTGATCGCTTTCCATAATGCGGAGATCGAACTCCTGCTCGTAGGTTTCCGTTCCTAATTCGGCCATATGAGTCGGACTTTTGGATTCTGACGACGAGCCTAATGCCCCCGAAGTCAACGTCTGAACGTCTCCCAGAAGCCGAGACTGCAAGGTCAGCAGCAGATCTCGAAATTGCTCCAGGTCTTTAGTTTTCAGCATGCGCTTAGTTCCGGCTTACGAAGTGAGGACTGGAAACCACAGAACCTGATTATCGCTTCGACTCTCGCAAAATACAAGGAATTTGCAGACTTCACAGCGTTTTCACATTTCCTGCCAAAAAAATCCCGCAAATTCGCCGCATCTCCCGCAGACGGAACGACCTTCGACATTTTTAATTCATGTTTCAGACGTTTATCTGAACGAATTGAACGAAATACAGCTTGAATTCTCGTTTTCAGTCCGATAAAAGAGACGAGTTAAACGATTTCATGACGCTGGATGCCGAAGGAAACACTCATGGTCCAAGCTGCTCCCCACCACTCGCTCGCTCGCCGCTCCTCTTCCATCCCTCGGTCGCAGCGTATTGAAGCCCTTCGCCGACTCGATTTGCGGTTTATTCCCTCTGCAGAGTTTCGGACACTCACCCGCGAGCGCCTGCAGGCAGAGGCTCCCAGTCAGCTCTTTCGGGATGAAGGGCTCGATCCACTCGCCATGGAGGCGCCGCTTTTGACTCCTGAAGCAGAGCAATCTCTGTTTCGAGCCTGGAATTTTCATAAATACAGTGCTCAAAAACTCCTGTCCAAACTGAAAGCGACCAGCACCGAATCGGCCATCCGGAAGGTCGAGCAGCATTGGCGAGATGCGCAACAGGCACAATCACGGATTGTGCAATCCAATTTACGGTTGGTTATGGGGTTGGCCCATAAATATGCGCGCACCCCGGAAGATGTGGACGACCTGATTTCCGAGGGAAACCTGATCCTGATCAACGCCGTCGACAAGTTTGACTATTCCAGAGGTTACCGCTTCAGCACATATGCCACACATGCGGTTCAACGTCACTATTTCAGGCTGCTGCAGAGACGGCAGAAACGGAGGTTGAAGGAAGTCGCAACGACCAGTGAGCATCTGGCATCCGTGGCTTCTCCAATGGAAGAAGATACAGAGTTTGACATCAGCATGGCCCGGGAGTTCATTCAGCGATTTGATCTTTGTCTGACGTCTCGCGAAAAGAAGATCCTTGAGCAACGCTTCGGGTTACGGGGAGATTCATCAGCCACCCTGAAAACCGTGGCGGAAACAATCGGCTTGAGCAAAGAACGTGTCCGGCAACTACAACGATCTGCTTTGGACAAGCTGCAGGCTCTGGCCCGGGAGCTTCGCCTGTATCCCGATGCCTGCCTGTAGCCAGAGGAAAGAGAACAAGGGAAGGATCCGGCGGAAGAGCAGAAGAAAGGGACAGGATGGCAGCATCGCCCCCAGAAGAGCCCATGGGCATATGCTACGACCCTGCCCGACGTGCGGAAATCGTCACTCAGGTCTGCGATCCGACTGTCCGAGCGGTGGGATTGAACCCCGCCGCTCTGCCAGACCCCGGAGCGTGCGGGGTGAATGTCCCTAACCCAAGTCCCGCAGTTGTTGACGTTGCTGCGGAGCAGAGAGCAACCGGCGCAGAATTCTTCACCCTTCATCCCGCATTGTTTGAATACCGCGAGGCAAGTTCACTACGAGATTTACAAAAACGCTCTATTGCCCTGTCAGGGCTTGGATTTAGGGTACGTGATCGCGAAACGTCCTCCGTTGTCGGACTTTGTGTTAAGCCCTACCCGAATTTTTTAAATTGACAAAGCACTATTTTCCCATTTTGATACGTGTGACCTGTGCCAGTCGGCCACTCCCGGTTGAAGGCGGGAGCAGGCGAATTGTCGTGGGAAACCAGACCGCTTTACTGGCTCGTTCCTTCCCCAGTGATTCGACCACGGGAAGTTGAGGCCGATCTGCTGGCTTCACGTCACTTGCCGGAAGCGGATTGAGATAAAGGCGACGGCCATCGATGTAGTCACAGAAAATGTCGGCCAGTTCACGGCTGATACGCACGCAAATCACCACTTTGGGGTCGGCTTTGAGGACGAGTCCATACTCGCCACGTTGTTTGCCATAGGCAGCGAAGTCGTGCAGCAACTTTCCCCAGGAAACGCTGTCATGAAGTCGGACGTGTTCGATGATGGCTGCGGCCAGTTGACCATGTTCCGCCAGTTCCATCCATTTGGGAAGTGCCGGTTCTTCGAACTGTGTGACTTCGCCCCGCCGGTGTTCCTCTTCCAGAACTTCCATCACACGATATTCCATGGTGGCTGCCCGGCACCGCGTCCGAGCCCATTCCCGGAGTTGAAAAATCTCATCTTCCATCGTCACCGAGAGCGGCACGGTTCGTTCTCGGGCCTCTTCCAGATCTTTTTGAGAGAGAACCCGTTGATCCGCAAAGGATTCGATAATTGCTGAATTGACGACCTCTTCGATTTCTGCACCACTGAAACCATCCGCCTGTTCCGCCAGATGAATCAGATCGAACTTTTCCGGCTTCCAGCCTCGCCGGCAGAGATGGATCTGAAAAATCTCCTTGCGTTCTTCGAAGTTGGGCAGGTCGACAAAAAACATTTCGTCAAAGCGTCCGCGACGCAGCAGTTCCGGCGGCAGTGCATTCACCTTGTTGGCAGTGGCCACCACAAACACAGGTGCGGAATGTTCCTGCAGCCAGGTCAGAAACCGGGCGACAATTCTCGACATCGTGGCATCGCCCCCATCTCCGGAATCATAACCGCCAAATGCCTTGTCGATTTCTTCCAGCCACAGCACCGCCGGCGCAATGGTTTCCATTAGATTCAGGACGTCGCGCAGATTCTGTTCGGAGCTGCCGCGCGCCGATTCCAGCAGGGCGCCAATATCCATACGGACCAGTGGAAACCCCAAAATCCGGGCAATGACCCGCGCACTCAAGCTTTTCCCGCACCCCTGCACCCCGGCCAGCAGAACCCCGCGCGGACTGGTGATCCCACGGGTTTGTGCATCTGACGTGAACGCATTGGCCCGTTGCTGCATCCACTCCTTGAGCCCGTCCAGACCCCCAATGTCGGCCAGACCTTCTTCCAGATCGAAGAACTCCAGCAAATTCGAGCCTTGAATCAAGTGCCGTTTTTCTGCCACCAGACGCGGAAAAATATCCTCGTCAATCTTGTCAATATCTTGAAGCACGTTGCAGAATGCCCGGCTCGCCTCTTTGAGCGTTAACCCTAAAACTGCTTTGGCTAACCGTTCTTCCAGCTCTTTGTCGAGTGGCTCCGGTGCCTCTGTCTGGTTCAGGCGTCGAGCTTGCTGAAGTTGACCACGCATTTCGATCACCCCGGGCAACGGAAGTTCGATGACCGTCACATCCTTGAGCAATTCCAGCGGCAGAGTCTCCACGGGAGACATCATCAGCAACGTTTTCCGTTCCGCAGCCAGATGTGGCAGCAGGTCGCGAAGTTTGCGAATCACGTCCGGTCGATCGAAATACAGATGCAGATCTTTCAGCAGAAACAGGTGTTCTCGCGGATACCGTTCTATCTGCGAAAGAAACACCTCCGGAGAAGCCGGGGCGGAAGACTGCTCCAGCACTGGTTGTGCTCCAGCAGTTGCCGACCAGGTCACCAGCCCCTGTTCCATTTCCAATGCCAGATCCGCCAGTTCGTTTTCCCAGCGTTCCTCTTCATAAGTCTGCAGCAGCAACAGGGAATAACCGGCCAGAATCCGCCGGCGAAGATCTTGGAGCGCATCGGTTGTGGTCATGGTGAAACATCTCCCGTTGTGTTGCCTTTGTGCAACAGGACATGTTGGCATTCTGCCACATGGGACGGAAGTCACCGGTGGTCAGATTGACTTTCCAACAGGCGCAACTGCTGAAAGGGGAATAAGTACAGGTTGATCAAGCAGGGCCGTCGTGAAACCTGAAAGAGAGCTGGCACGACTTCCGCACTCTGTCCGGCAGTCCGTCCCAATTCGATTCGGAGTTCAATGTGACACTTTTCAACTTTCTGTCACGCATGGCATCGATAATCAGAACCTGCTGTTCATGCTGTTTGAAATATTTTTCCGGGACAGGGCGAATCTCACAGAATTCGCTGGTCTTAAAGGATCATTTTGTCTCTTTGAGCGTGGGCAGTACGCTGGTGCTGAAAGCATGTGGGTTTATTGAAGACTACCAGGCCCGCATTCTGGACGTCTCGGAAACGTCATTACGATTGCGGACCGGAGGCGAGTGGTATGAAACGATCCTGTCGAGAGGACAGCGTAAAAAAGGAATGGAAATCTCGCTGCAGATTCGGCGTCTGGATGAAAGCCAAAGACAATCTGCAACTTATTCGGGACGGCCTGCCAGCAGGTATTGCGTGATTGAAGCTTCTCTTTTTCCGGCCACGGGTCGCTGGTCGCAAGCCGAGTTTACCGAGGCGTCCAGACGGATGCTCTGGGCGTTACGCTCACACTTCATGGCCTGTTAGACCAGTTTGGTATGTTCCGTTTGTCCGCCATCTTTAAATGCTTTCAGAAATCAGAATTCGCACTTGTGCGGACGGGGATGAAATGGCATGTCAACGGGTCCCTGCAGGCCCATGTGGACGGTCTCCATGGTCAAGTGTTGATCTACGGTCTCCAGCACTACAATTTTGTATTCGGTCGCCAGGCCGGCTTCCAGTCTGCGGATGCGGTGCGGGCCTGCTGCAGGTAGGCGTCAATCTTGTTGACAATTTCCGGGTGCTTCGCAGCCACATCGGTCTTCTCAGCCACATCATTTTGCAGATCGAACAGGACGATGGGGGCGTCGGGGGCATTCGCGCGGATGCCTTTCCAGCGTCCCTGATACAGGGCAGCCTGTTTGAAGCCCTGTTCGTGAAATTCCCAGTACAGAAATTCATGTTGTGTTTGCTGGTCATTCTGCCCCAGCAAGGCCGGAAGAAAACTGATGGAATCCCGTTCCGCGGGCATCTCGGCATGTCCTAATGCGGCGGCTGTGGCCATCCAGTCTCCAAAGTAGGCTACATGTTCGCTGATCTGACCAGCTTCAATTTTTCCTGGCCACCAGGCGATGAACGGGACCCGAATCCCGCCGTCTTTCAGGCTTCTCTTGATCCCGGAAAAAGGGCCACTGGGATGAAAGCGGGACAAGTCATGACGGCTTTCCTGATGCGGACCGTTATCGCTGGTAAAGATCACCAGCGTATTCTTTTCAATCTTCAGTTGTTTGAGCAGATCAAGCATCTTGCCGACATAACTGTCCATGCGGGAAATCATGGCAGCATGACCACGATCCGGCTCCGGCCAGTCTTTGTTTTCATACTGCGCGAGATCTGGGACTTCAGCCCCGTTTTTCAGGTCTCTGGCCCGTTCGTTATTTGCATGTGGAATCACCATGCTCCAGTACAGGAAGAAGGGACGCTGAGTGTTCTCCGTGACGAATTTCTTCGCCTCTTCCGCAAACAGATCATCCGTGTACTGGACTGCATTGGTGGCATAGCCCGCACCGGAATTGCCGATGGATTTCACTTCATTGGGGAGAGAAATCCGTTCTTCGTTTCTCCACAAGAAATCCGTGTAGTGATTGTGTGCATGCTTCTGGTCGAGGTAACCGAAGAATTCATCAAACCCGTGCCTGCGTGGCAGACCGGTCTCGGCTTCGCCCGGATTTCCGAGCCCCCATTTGCCGACCAGGGCTGTTCGATAGCCAGCATCCTGCAAGACCTTCGCTACGGTGATATCTTCGGGTTGCAAGGCCTGCGCCCGTCCATCCCGATTTCCCCGGACACGCGTATGACCATGATGTTGTCCGGTCATCAGCACGCTGCGTGAGGGGGCGCAGACCGTGGCCCCAGCATAAAAACGGGTGAACCGCAGTCCTTCCCGGGCCATCTTGTCAAGTTGAGGAGTTTGAATCTCTTTCTGGCCGTAACATCCCAGTTCTCCATATCCCAGATCATCCGCCATGATCCAGATCAGATTGGGTCTATCGGCTGCTGAAGCTGCACCGGTGAAGATTATCAATAGGCCCAGCATGACGCCTGCGAAAAACCTGTTCATACCGTGCATCCCCATAAAATTTCAGTCGTGACTGGGTGGAGGCGAATGGCGGGTGAGAGTGCGTGCGGAACGGCTGTGAAGAAACTCACGGAGAGCATCACGGTCCGGGAAGACGCGGGGATCGAGTTCGGAATAGAACATCGCTCCGGCATCGACATGGCTGTCCCGCAATGTCTGCAGATGCTGTTCCACTGGCGCCAGTTGTCCAATCCATGGCAGCACCCCCAGCCAGATCACGAGCACGGCCAGCGTACTCGCCAATAGTTTCCAGTAACCGCCCGTAGAGGGTGTGGAAGGATTCATAAACCTACGGATTCTTTGAAGACCACGCCGAACATCAGCCAGGACATCAGCAGTGATAGTGCCAGGTTGAGTGATTGTCCACAGACATACAGGACCAGTGGTTTTCCCCCGGCAAAATACGGGGCGAGTGTTTTGAAGTGTGTCTCCAGACCAATGCAGACAAATGCAAAACAGAACAGCCAGGTCCGCAACTGCTTTGTGACTCCCACCGTGGCATCGGCAAAGGCGGCTCCCTGTGCAGAGTTTTCAGCCATCCAGGAGAAGACGAGTGAAGCTGCCACAAATCCGAGGATGAACTTTGGAAACCGTCGCCAGATCTCCATCAGGCTGGGCCGGGATCCTTTGGTTTCCTGTTCCATGCAGGTGGTCCAGTACACCGCCACTCCGAAGGCCACCACCCCAATCAGGACGTTTTGAATCATCTTGATCACGACAGCCACTTCACCGGCACGTTGACTCACCAGTTCACCGGCGGCAGCCACAGCACCGGTCGAATCGATTGTCCCGCCGATCCAGGCTCCAGCCACAATTTCATCCATGCCGACGGCCCGGATAATAATGGGTTGTACCACCATCATCAGGGCGGTAAAGGCCAGCGACAGCCCGACGGCGCAGGAGAGTTCTTCTTTCTTGGCTTTACAGGCTGCTCCCGTGGCGATGGCGGCGGAAACTCCACACACAGACATGTCCGCCGAAATTACCATATTCAGGGAGGGAGATTCCATCTTCAACAGCTTCTGACCGAAGATGAACGTCGTGATCAGCACCACGGGAGTCACCAGCCAGGAAATGCAGATCCCGGGAACTCCCAGGGTCAGCAAACGGCCCAGCAGAATTTCCGCTCCCAGCAGCACCAGTCCGGTTTTGATATAGAATTCCCCACACAGGGCGGGTTTCAGAAAGGCAGGTGTTCCAATCGTATTTGAAATGATCAGCCCCACCAGCAGCCCCCAGAGAACGTATTCCAGGTTGTACTGGTTGATCACCTCTTGAGTGGACAGCACGAAAGACAACAGCGCCAGCAGCCACATCACGATGAAACCAGGAATGAACTTCACAAATCCATTCCCCATAATGCCCGAAGCAATCGCGAATGGAATCAGCAGAAGCAGACCGGTGATGCCCAAAGCGGGCAGCAGAGAACTCCTGCCTCCGGAGACCTGATCCTTGGCAAAAAAAGCATCAACCGGATTGGCGCTCCACTTCCCGGGAATCTTCAGCCAGCGTTTCAGAGAACTGACCGGCTTGGCCGACTTTGGGGCCGGGGGGATCACTTCAGCCGCCTTGGTCTCCGCAGACTTGGGATCTGCCGAAGTCTCCGAAACTTCTGCAGCCAGTGATTCCACCGGCTTCTGATCCGGCGTTTGCGGCGGACTGTTGACGGTGAGTCCCGCAATCAACAGAAACAATGCCCCCACCCAGACAGCCATCCAGTCTTCGAACTTCCAAAGTGCGGAAATACTTGAAGGAGGAATTACGATCTCGGCGGAGGAGTCTGACATTTCTGCTGTTGATCCTTTGATTTCAAATAGAGGACGTCGCAAGACCACACTTCTGGATGCCTGAACCGACGACTTGTTCTGGAGAAGCTTGCAAATTGATTAAAATCATGATCAATGTCCCGAATCAGGACAACCTGTATTGCAAGCATTGCTCGCCATTCGCGAAATTCGGAATTTCTCCGAAGGGGTTGCCTCCCTCCACTTGCACCTCGCGAAAAAGGGCGAATCCGACTACAAAATCCATCCGTCAAATCGATTCATCCACTCTCACCCACCGATCTCACCCACCGGCGAATGCCCTGAAAGGATCTTCTGCTTCCATGCCCATAGACATGAACGGGCCCTGGCATTTGCTGTATCCGCTTCTTTCCAGCATTCTCTTTGTCATCGGAGCATTGTTTGCCAAAGAATCGTCCGTTCGCGGAGCCAATCCCTATACAAACACCGCAGCGTGCAACTTCTGTCTGGCCTTGTTGTGGACAATCTTTGCCGTAGTGCGAGGAACGTTTCTGCCGCCGCATGCCTGGGGACCGGCGGCAGCGATCGCCTGTGCATTTGTGTTCGGCCAGCTGTGTACTTATCTCGCCTTTCAGTATGGAGATGTCTCTCTCGCCACACCGATCTTTGGAGTGAAGATCATTCTGGTGGCGATCATCAGTTCCTTTCTGGCTGAAAGCCCATTGCCGTTGCACATCTGGATTGCCGCCGTTCTGGCCTCCATTGCTGTCGGAGTTGTGCAGGCGGGAGGTGGGGGTTCGGCTGCGACTCAGGTGAAAAATTCCTCGTGGCAAACCGTGTTGACGGTCATGCTGGCTTTGCTCGCATCGTTGGCGTTCTCTTGTTTTGATGTCGGCCTGCAATATTTTGGTCGCCAGTATGGGGCGATGAGTTTTCTGACCACGATGTTCGTTTTCATGGGTGTCGTCTCCTGTGCCTTGCTCCCCTGGACAGATCGCCCCTCGCATCTGTATCGAATCAAGGCCGTTGGCCCACTGGCGATGGCAGCCTTATTCATCACGATTCAGGCCCTCAGCATCTCCTATGCACTGGGGCAGCATGGGGATGCCACCCGGGTGAATATCATCTATTCGCTGCGCGGACTCTGGTCCGTCATCATCGCCTGGATGTTGAATCGACTGGCGATCAATCCTGAAGGCCGACACTCCAACCAGACAATGTGGTTTCGATTCACCGGAGCCACTCTTCTGCTGATTTGCGTCATCGTGGCATTGAAGTGAGGAGATAGAGGATTTTTTTCTCTCCCCGCCGACCTCCAAAATTACTGATTCACGAATTGCCCGACTTCTTCCGGAGAGAGAGCACGGTCAAAGATGGCGACTTCATCCATGCGACCCTCCCAGTTCGACTGCCGATCGCAACGCCCCCCCACAAACAGGTCATCCAGACCGGCCAAACCTATTGACGAACCGCCCGCAACAATTTCCGGTGTCGGATTTCCATTGAGATAAACCTGAATCAGCTCTTCATTCCGAACAAAAACCACATGGTTCCACGTCCAGCGGGCAAGAGGCGTCTTTCCTCCCAGCAGTTCTTTTCCGTTTCCTTGAAGGTAAATCAGTCGACCGGCATGTCCCGAAGTTCCTCCCAGACCGAGATGTTCTCCGGCTGAACCGAGAACCTGATCGGGCCCGCGCGAGAACATCCAGCCGGTCACTTCACGTCCATTTTCCGGCATTCCATTCCAGATCCAGGCGGCCACCGAATAGTGATCACCCAGTTTGGGAATATGCAGCCGCAGTCGTTCGCCGCTGAAGTGGACAGATCGATTTGTTTCACCCTGTGCACAGAAGCGGCTGGATTCCGGTCCTTCGAGAAAGTAGGAGACCCGCGCTTCGTAAATTCCGTCCCGATGATGACCGGAAGAATCGGCAGCGCGGGGACCGGAAAATTCATCCAGACGATAATACGCCACGGGTTTCAGATTCAGAATTGTTTGAGCTGCCGGGCCGACAGATTGCGTGTACCGTTTGCGCGGCTGGCGGCAAACCTGTTCCAGCAGATTGAGTGCGGCGGCGGCAATCTTGGGCTCTGCCTGAACTTCCAGACCGGCGGAGCGCGCCGGCCAGGTGTTATATCCCCCCAGCAGATGCTGTTCTGGAGGCGGAATATAGCCATCCCCACCATTGGCCAGTTCAATCACGATGGTCTTGGAAAGCGGACTTTGCAACTTGATCTTCAAGCCCGTGAGCGCATAGGTCTCGGTGGGAGTTGTGGCGATGGCGATGTCCCCCAGACGCAGTGCCTGGACGACCACTTCTGTCGACTGCCATTGGTCCAGCAAAACCTGTTCTCGGGCGTACACTTCTTCTGTTGTTTTGGGCAGGCGATCACCCATTTCGGCCATCACTCGTTTCGCCCACTCCAGACGTTGCTGGTCCGGAACACGGTAATTCAACGGGAATCGTATTTCGGCCATCTGTAAATCCACATCAGACCGATATTCAATGTTGGAGTATGCTTTCATCGCCAGATCGAGCAATCCTGCTGTAAACGCATCGATCGTCAACTTATTCTGAGGAGCATCGGGCTGGGTATAATCGAATCGCCAGATGTCTCCGCTGCAGCCGTGAGACATGGCACCGACAAACTCTGGTTTGCCGGCAACCTGCTGAGGAGCGATTCGTTCTTTCAGACCGTTGGAGAACAGCCCGTAGTAATCGGCACTGATGTCCCGATCCCCAAAATAGTGCATGGAAAAATTCGCTAGCACCGCCAGCGGACGTCCCTCCCGAGACTGAAACGAAATCACGGACAAATTTGGATCTTCCGGGCCCGATTCTCCCACCACATCATCCAGATTCCGACCCGCGTGCATATTGGCCCGCAACGTCGGGTTGCCAAACGGATCTTTTGCAATGCGATCTGGACGGCGAATCCAGCGTCGCAGTGCAGTAAAGTCGGCCGCCTGGATCACGCCCATACCCACCTGGGCCGGCTCCAGATTCGCCAATGCCCTTTCCGCCGCTGTGACCAGTTTCGCACGCAGGAATGGGACATAATTGGGATCGGCATCCGTTCCCAGGCATCCCATGGATGCTGCTGCGGAATGGGCATGCGTGGCGGAAATCAGAATCCGGTCCGTCGGAATTCCGGTGGCATCCGCTGCCAGCTTCTTCGCATCATCCAGCAAGTCGCGCGGCATCATGCAACTGTCCACCACGATGATGACCAGCCGCTCTTTTCCGTCCGACAGGGCAATGGCCCGGGCACTCAGCCGTGTATTAATTTTGCTGACGGTCCGGGAGGTCATCCCTCCGTTGACCAACACCGGAAGCTGATCCGGCGTGACATCCACCACCGCTGCTCCCGCCTGAAATTCCGCATGGACCATCCCGGGCGAGTACACCCACAAAGCCAGAAGCGTGAGAAGCATCCAATTGAGTTTTGTCATGCGGTTCCTCATGGAATCAAGAGAGGGAAGTCTGCGTTCATCAAACATGATTGATGTTCATTCTGTCGGAATCAAAAGGAATTGCAATTGTGCAGCCACAGCAAGGGACGCGGACAACCGCAATCGCTGCCACATCCCATCCACTCACACCCGGTAGAAAATGCACAGGCACTCTTCGGAGTCCGGCATCGCGCGGCGTTATCAGGCATGCCGCTGAACTTGCATGCCCTGATCATGACACGTCCGCAGCATGGGCAAGTGGTTAAAGTTTTTGAAATCGAAGAGATGGCTGGACCGGCAGCCCGCAGTGACATGAGCGGGAATGCGTCACGGCGTTCCTCTTTGGTTACGGTGAACAGCCATTGGAATCTTCGAGGCGTTGACGCTTGAGACAGTGTTGGTACACTGCTCTTGTCGAAATATTGAAGAACACTGAAGGATGTCCTCTTCAGGCGGGATCGAGTCAAGTCGGAGGCAAAGAAAGCGGGCTTTGTGAGGCAGGAAGTTTCAGGATGTCCGGGAAATCGAAAATCGTCACCCACCAGCGTCGCTCTGCCGGACTCACGAAGTCTCAGCGTGTCTTCCTGGATCTGCGAGATAAAATCCTCTCGGGCCGGATCGGTCCGGATGCCCGACTGACGTTGCGTCCATTAGCTCAGGAATATGGGACCGGCATTAACGCTGTCTCCGAGGCCGTCAAGGCTCTGGCAGCGGAAGGACTGGTCGAACTGGAAGGACAGGCAGGAGCCCGGGTCATTGCCCGGGATCTGATCCGCATTCGCGGCGAGTACATACTGAGAATGGCGATCGAATGCGAGACGGCCCGGCGTTGTGCGGAATTCGCGGACGATGGCCAGTTATCGATTCTGAAAGGCATGGCGGCCAAGGTCGACCGCCTGTTCGCAGAAGGGGATCAACTCGTGGATTGTCGGCGTGCGGACGTGCAGTTTCATCTGGCCATCGCAGAATTTTCGGGAGCCGTTCAACTCAAGGAAGCACTGGTGCCGCTTCTGGACCGTCTGGTCGCGCTGGACCAGACGGAACTTCCCACGGACGAATTCCCCGGCCAGAAACATCAGGAGGTCTTCGCTGGCCTGGAATCCCGAAATCCGCTGAACGCCTACAACGTGATGCGTCAGCACCTCGAGCATTCCATGAACCTGTCACTGGCCTTACTGTATTGATGATGGGATCAAATCCGTTTTGCTTCAGATGCCGTGCCTTCCTGACGGCTGACAAAGATGCCTGCAGGGAAGTTTTCTGAATCAACCCCCTCCACACTCACCGCGTTGCTCACCCCGAAGGAGCTTTCATGATTGCCTGGAGATGTTTTTCTTTTACTGTAATCGTTCTTTCCGGCCTGGCGGGGCTTGTCCCGGCTGTTCAGGCGGGACAATTGTTTGTGGGAACCGCCACCACCAGCATTACGCCGGATCAGCGGGTCGCACTGTCCGGCCAGATGTATGTCCGGATTTCTGCTGGCGTGCAGTCACCCTGCATGGCCACCGCGCTGGCGGTCGAAACCCGAAATGGCGAGGAGTCGCTGGAGCAGGCCCTTTTCATCTCATGTGACCTGGTCTCTTTGCGGGGCGACTTCTACGGCGATCTGCGGAAGCAACTGAACGGACGGATTCCAGAAGGAGTGCTGCCCAAACTGATCGTCAATGCCACACACACGCACACCGGCCCGGAAATGGAAGATGGACGATTTATCCTGCCGGAATCGGGTGTGATGCGTCCGGGTGAATACCGGGAATTCTTGATGCAGAAGCTGGCGGATGTGGCGGTTCAGGCGTGGGAAGCCCGTGCGCCGGCCCGTGTCGCCTGGGGACTGGGATATGCTGTCGTCGCGCACAACCGCCGTGCGATCTATGCGGATGGAACGGCTGCCATGTACGGCAAAACCGACAACCCCAAATTCCGGGGAATTGAAGGAAGCCCGGATTCGGGAGTGGAGATCCTGTATTTCTGGGACGAGAACAACACCCTGATTGCCACTGCAATCAATGTCTCCTGCCCCTCGCAGGAAGTCGAGAGTGGGACGTTCGTCAATGCCGATTTCTGGCATCAGGTACGGGAAAACATTCGAAAAAAACATGGCCCGCAGGTCAACGTGTTGACCATGTGCGGAGCGGCGGGAGACCAGTCGCCACATCTGTTGTACCGCAAAGCAGCCGATGCACGGATGCGAAAACTCAGAGGAGTCGACGCACTCACTGAAATTGCCCGCCGGATCGTTGCTGCCTGGGAGGATGTCCTGGAAGTTGTTCAGAAAGATCAGCGGGCTGACGTCCCGTTCATCCATCAGGTGACCCGGATCAAACTTCCGCCACGCCACATCACCGAGGCGGAAGCGGTTTCGTCCCAACAGGCTGCCGATGCCATTAAAGATCCCAAGCAGGAACGGCGAAGACTCTGGTACCTGGGAGTTGTTGACCGCTTTAATGCACAACAGGCTGGCAATGTCCCGGACTATGACATGGAACTGCATGCGATTCGGCTGGGGGATATCGCCATCGTTACCAACGATTTTGAGCTCTTCACCGATTATGGTGTACAGATGAAAGCTCGCAGTCCGGCACTGCAGACTTTCATTGTTCAACTCAGCGGCGGGGGAAGCTATCTGCCCACGGAAATTGCAGTGGCCGGTGGCAGCTATAGTGCCATTCCTCAAAGCAACCGCGTTGGTCCGGAAGGTGGCCAGGTACTCGTGGAAGAATCGGTCAAGTTGCTGAAATCGTTGTGGGACAAACCCCAGACGAACGCGGCAAAGTAACCATCATGCCTTGTGCCCTGTCAGGGCTGAGTTTTGGGGTGCGTCATCGCGAAACGCCCTCCGTTGTCGGGCTTGGCGTTGAGACGAACCCCAGTTTTTAGAGGAGACGATGCACTTGTCTCTTTTATGGAAAACACATGTGATCTCAACTGATCTCAGCGTACGGACTGCTTCCGTATGACGATCTCCCGGTCTTTTCTCAAGGATTCTTTATGAACAATCTGAAGATGCTCTGGAGCCGCGCCCTGCTGGGTCTGGCGAGTCTGTGTCTGCTGGGGGCCGCGACTTTCGCTGCCGATCCGGACAAGACTGCCGTGCCGACATCACAAGCGTTCTTCGAACGTGCTGTGGCGGATTCGTCGGGTCGGCAGTGGAAACCCATCTTCAACGGCAAAAATCTCGATGGCTGGAAACCAGTGGTGCGGGATCAGGCCCCCGGAGACGATCCGGAGAAAATCTTTCAGGTTGTCGATGGGGCGGTACATGTTTATCGCGATACGCCGGAAGGCAAGAAAATGCCGTTCGGCGTGATTCTGTCCGATGAGTCGTATACCGATTACCGCTTCCGTTTCGAGTTCAAATGGGGCACCAAGAAGTTTGCCCCCCGGCAGGAACAGATCCGGGATGCGGGTCTGCTGTTTCATGTCGTGGGGCCCGAAAAGATCTGGCCAATGAGCGTGGAATGCCAGGTTCAGGAAGGGGATGTCGGAGACAACTTTCTGGTCTATACCATTGGCGATGCTCCGGTCGATGCGTCCGGGAAAAAGTTTCAGGACGCCAGCCAGGGAGGGACGTTCAAAACCTTTAACGTCCCCGGCAAGGTTGCTCGCGTCGTCAAGAGTGAAACGCATGAGCACGACGGCTGGAATACTGTCGAAGTCATCGTCCGTGGTGATTCTGCCATCTATCTCGCCAACGGCAAGATCAACAATTACATCGTCAATCTCCGGGCTCCGCTGGGACCGGATCAGAAGTTGGTGCCGCTCACCGCAGGACGGCTCGCCCTGCAATGTGAAGGGGCTGAACTTTATTACCGCAAGATGGAACTGCTGAACTTTCAGGATCAGAAGTCCTCTCAACTCGAACAGTCTGTTCCTGCAAAATCCCGCGGCACAGGGGTCTCTCAGAAGAACCCTGTCCGAAGCGGATCTGCCGCACAGTTCGTCCCGGCAGATGAATCCATCGCTCCGATTGCACCTCTCAGCCCCCGGGAAGGCCTGTCCGCCTGGAAAGTGCGTGAGGGATTTCGTGTTGAACTGATGGCCGCAGAACCGCTGCTCCTGGACCCCGTTGCCATTGACTGGGATCTGGCCGGCAGACTCTGGGTCGTGGAAATGGCGGATTATCCGTTAGGGATGGACGCCAAGGGAGCCTCGGGCGGACGCATTCGCGTGCTGGAAAAAAGCAATCCTGCCGGCCCTTATGATCGCTCGCACCTGTTTCTGGAAGGACTCAACTTTCCCACGGGCATCGTCGCCTGGAAGAACGGCGTCATCGTGACCGCCGCCCCGGACATCTTCTATGCGGAAGATGCCGACGGAGACGGCGTGTGCGATTCCAAAACTCTTCTCTTCAGCGGGTTTCATGAAGGCAATCAGCAATTGCGGATGAACGGTCTCCGTTGGGGACTGGATGGCTGGCTGCATTGTGCTAGCGGCAGCCACACTCCCAATTACGGCAAGGAGAGCCGCATCCGGTCTCATCTTACTGGCAGGGAAATTGCCCTGGGAAGCCGGGACTTTCGCTTTCATCCGGAGACGGGCGAACTGGTTCCGCTCTCCGGGCCATCGCAGTTCGGGCGAAACAACGATGACTGGGGGAACTGGTTCGGCGTGCAGAACAGCTATCCGCTGTGGCATTACGTTCTCGAAGACCGGTACCTTCAGCGAAACCCGCATCTGATTGCCCCCAATCCCCGGAAACTGCTGACCGAGAGCAATCCACGGGTTTTTCCGGTCGCGGAAATCGGCAAGCAGCCGAACCCGCATACCCGCGTGGGCCGGTTCACCTCCGCCTGTTCGGGGATGGTCTACCGGGATCAGCTTTTGCCGCTGGGAGAAGGCTTCGCACATGCCTTCACCTGTGAACCCGTCCACAATCTGATTCAGCAGAACGTCCTGCATCGTGATGGCACGAGCTTTCGCATGGTCCGGGACGTTCCGGGAGAATCTCCCGACTTTCTGGCTTCGACCGATCCCTGGTGCCGTCCGGTCATGGTCCGCACCGGTCCCGATGGCGCTCTCTGGGTGGTCGACATGTACCGGTACGTCATCGAACATCCGCAATGGGTTCCCGCGGATGCCCAAAAAGAGCTGGCCCCTTATCTGCGTTTAGGCGATGGGCGTGGCCGTCTTTATCGTGTCCTTCCGGAATCGGCCCCGGCACGTGCTGTCCCGGACATCCTCGCGGCTTCTTCCACGCAGTTGGTGGAGCTTCTCTGCCATCCCAATGGGTGGGTCCGCGATGCTGCCCAGCAGCGCCTCATGACTCAGAAAGACCCGGCCACTCTCCCCGCATTGAAAGCACTTCTGAAGCAGATTCCCGCTTCTCCGGGAAAACTGCACGCCATGTTCCTCATCGATTCGCTTCAGCAGGGACTGCACCCCGACGAACTGGCGCGGCTCCTTGAAGATGACTCCGAAGAGATCCGTCGTCATGCGGTGAAGCTGGCCGAGCACAGCGACCTCACCAGCAATGCGCTGGCCGCCGCGCTGATGCAGCGTGCCAATGATCCCAGTGCTGCCGTGCGTCTGCAACTGGCGTGCACTCTGGGGGAATGGGCTGCTCCAGAATCCGTGCAGACGCTGGCCGGTATGCTGACGTCCACTCAAAATGATTCGTACATCCAAGCGGCGCTGTTCAGCTCGCTGAACAAGTCCAACATTGCCGCTGCTGTGGAAAAGGTTGCCGGGTTGCCGCTGGACCAGCAACCGGTTCGCGAGCAGTATGCCAGTCTGCTCGCTCAGGCGGTTGCCTTTGGCGAATTGACTCCGATTCAGAAAGCGATGCGACACAGCGCCGACTCCGCGGATCATTCGATCCGCAGCATGCTTTGTCTGGCAGCGGTATATCAGGCACCGGGAAACAAAGCGGCGGCGCAGGGACTGGATCAGGCTGCCATTGCCAGAATTCATACACAGGCCCGAGAGTTACTGACAGCGGGGAATCTTCCCGACTGGAAACTGGCCGCCTGTGCCTCACTGCTGTTTCAACGTCCACAGGATGCCGAAACAGACCGGGAATTCACCAGAGAATTGCTCTCGCAACATCTCTCTTCCGAACTGTCGCTGGCATTGATCCGGCATCTCGGCAAACAGCGCGGGCTGGAATATGGCCAATTAATCCTGTCCGGATGGTCCAGCTATCTCCCGGCAGCGAGAAGCCTGGCGCTGGAAGTCTGGGCCGCCCGTTCAGAATGGCATCCGCTCCTGCTGGAAGCGATTGATCGCGGCCTGGTGAATCCACAGGAGATCAGCCTGGCGTTGCAGCAGCAGTTCGTGGCCAACCGGAAATCTCCCTCTGCGAAAGAACTGCAGGCCCGTTTTCAGTCCACTCGTTCCACCAACCTGAATCCCATCGCCAAGCGAGACGTTCTGAAGCTGGAAGGGAACCCCACTCATGGGCAGGAAGTTTTCCGAAAGCACTGCATCGACTGTCACAAATTTCAGGGCGAGGGCTTTAGTGTGGGACCAAATCTCGGATCGATTACCGGACGCACATCGGAAAACCTGCTGGATGCCATTCTGACGCCGAATCAGGCCATCGAACCCAAATATCTCAGCTACGTGATTGCGATGGAAGACGGAAGAACGCTTTCCGGCATTATCGAAAGTGACACCGGAAACAGCCTGTCGCTGCTCAAGGCGAAAGAGGAAAAGACTTCCGTCCTGCGCCAAGAGATTGAAGAACTTCGCTCGACCGGGAAAAGCCTGATGCCGGAAGGATTCGACAAGACGATCCCCCTGCAGGATCTCGCCGACCTGGTGAAATACCTGCAGCAGAACGACAGTGCTGTTTCCGCCGTCCCGGCACAGTAACCCGCCCTGTTCGCCATGTTTCACGATTCCAACTGAAGAAGGGGAGGCCTGTTCAATCAGTCCCCCCCTTCTCTTTTTCAGCGGAAGACTTCGCCCACGGATTTTACCGCTGCCACGGATAATTTTGCGAATGGAAGAAGATCGAATCACGGTCTTCACGATGGAAGACGGGGCAATGAAATTGGAGCTCATCCAGGAAATTCGCGGTCAGAAAATTTCTGTTCGATGAGAAAAGACGCTGCTTCTCACAGAGAACGCATTCACCCCGTGTCGACCGCGCTCCGCCACGCGGCGAGCAATCTTTCATCAGTCGAAACGCGCGCTGCGCGGGCCCAGGCCAGAGCAACTTGCTCTCGCCGGATACCGCGTCAAGGCGGTCGCGTCAGGGAGAGAGCCGCAGTTTCTCCCGGGCGAATCCTAAAGCAGACACCAGCCGGTCCATATCTTCGCGGGTGCTATACACACCGAAGCTGGCACGGACCGTGGCCGGCACTCCCAGCCAGTCATGCAGCGGCATTGTGCAGTGATGCCCATGACGCACGAAGACCCCTTTCCGGTCCAGCAGTTGTGCCAGATCTTCCGGGTGGGCTCCGTCCATGGTGAAGCTGATGATTGCTCCCCGGCGGTCAGCGGGCGGCCCGTAAATCCGCACTCCGGGAATGTCGGCCAACTGTGCGAACGCATAGTGCACAAGATCCCGTTCGTGTTCCACCATCGGACCAAAGCCCAGCTCATTGACAAAGTCCACAGCCGCTTTCAAGGCAATGGCCTGGGCGATGGGCAGCGTCCCTGCCTCGAACTTCGCGGGGGGGGCAGCCCAGGTGGAAGTCTCCAGTTGCACCTGTTCGATCATATGTCCGCCGAACAGAAAGGGGTCTGTTTCTTCGAGCAACTCCTGCCGTCCGTAGACCACGCCCACTCCGGTGGGTCCGTAGAGTTTGTGTCCGGAAAACGCCAGGAAG
>Ga0182739_1001540_pt1 | contig 23932 bp, 20 predicted proteins | sample eDN5th30CBELigBY_FD_128873 | JGI IMG/M metagenome (GOLD analysis project Ga0182739, IMG submission 128873) | Enriched backyard soil microbial communities from Emeryville, California, USA - eDNA 5th pass 30_C BE-Lig BY (version 2) (version 2) | ecosystem: Environmental > Terrestrial > Soil >... | reverse complement strand
GGCGGCGGTGCGCCATCGGACAATACCGACATCCTGGAGCACCTGATCGAGAAGAACGTCGAAAGCGCCTGCCTCGGCCCGATCTGGGATCCGATCGCGGTCCGCATCTGTTTCGATGCCGGCCTCGGCGCCCGGATCGGTCTGCGGTTCGGCGGCAAGATCGCGCCCAGCTCAGGCCAGCCGGTCGATGCCGAGGTCGAGATCATCGGCCTGAAGCGCGATGCCTGGCAGAAATTCGGGCCGACGCAGGTGCCGGTGGGCGATTGCGCGGCGATCCGCATCGGCGGAGTCGAGGCCGTCCTGATCTCCAAGCGGACGCAGGCGACCGGGCTTGAACTGTTCACCAACGTCGGCATCGATCCGACCCAGCGGAAGATCGTGGTCGTCAAGTCGACCAACCACTTCATGGCGGCCTACGGGCCGATCGCCAAGAAGGTGATCTATGTCGAATCGGGCGGCCCGCTGCCGCGCGATCATCGCAAGGTCCCGTACAAAAAGGTCGAGCGCCCGATCTGGCCGCTCGACGAGGATGCCAAGCCGCGAGGCCTGATCTACTAGCCGGGAAGCTGGACAAAGCGGAGCGCTGCTTTGCATACTCTCTGAGGGGAGTAAGGGAGTTCAAAGAATGTTCAAACGCATCTTGGCGGGGGCGCTCGCGTTGGCCGTCCCCTTCGCCGCGGGCCAGGCGATGGCGCAGGAGAAAGTCCTCAAGGCCGTGATGCACGCCGACGTGCGTGTCATCGATCCGGTCTGGACGACCCAGACGATTGCCAACATTCATGGTGCGCTGGTCTACGACACGCTGTTTGGCAATGACGCCGACCAGAAGCCGCAGCCCCAGATGGTAGGCAAGTACGAGGTCAGCGCCGACAAGCTCACCTACACCTTCACCCTTCGCGATGGGCTCAAATTCCACGACGGCTCGCCCGTCACGACCAAGGACGTCATCGCCTCGCTCAAGCGCTGGGGCGCCAAGGACGGCGTGGGCCAGCGCCTCATGGGCTTCGTGACCAAGATGGAGCCGGTCGACGACAAGACCTTCACGATGGTGCTGAAGGCGCCGTACGGCATGGTGCTCGAGTCGCTCGGCAAGAGCGGCAGCTCGATCGCGGCGATCATGCGCGAGAAGGACGCGCTCACCGATCCGCAGACCCAAATCAAGGAATCGGTCGGCTCCGGCCCGTATATCTTCGCCAAGGACCAGTGGGTGCCCGGCAGCAAGGCCGTCTACCTCAAGAACAAGGACTACCAGCCGCGCACCGAGGCGCCGTCGTCCTTCGCCGGGGCCAAGGTTCCGGGTGTCGACCGCATCGAGCTGGTCTGGATTTCAGATCCGCAGACGGCGATGTCGGCCCTGGTCAACGGCGAGATCGACTTCTACGAGGCTCCGCCCAACGACTTCCTGCCGATGCTTGAAAAGGCGCGCGGCGTGAAGCTGATGAAGACCGGAAAGATCGACAGCACCCAGGGCTTCATCCGCCTCAACCACCTCCAGCCGCCGTTCGACAACGTGAAGGCGCGGCAGGCGATGTACTACCTGATCAACCAGGAAGACTTCCTGCGCGCCATTGTCGGCAACCCGAAATACTACAAGGTCTGCCCGGCACTCCTCACCTGCGGCGGCCCGTACGAGAGCGTCGCCGGTCGCGAATGGATGAAGGAATACAATCCCAAGAAGGCGCTGCAGCTCCTCAAGGAGGCCGGCTACAAGGGCGAGCCGATCACCGTCCTGTCGGCGACCGATCATGCCACGATCACACCGGCGACGCAGGTGCTGATCCAGGCGATGCGCGAGGCCGGCATCAACGTCGATGCGCAGTCGATGGACTGGGGCTCTGTGGTCACCCGCCGCGCCAAGAAGGATCCGCCGGCCCAGGGCGGCTGGAACATCTTCGTCACGACGTCGGGCGGTGTTGGTTCGGCCAATCCGGTGCTGCACACTTGGATCGGCGCGGCCTGCGACAAGGGCCTGTTCGGCTGGCCCTGCGACGCCAAGATCGAGGAGCTGCGCAACGCCTTCGGCATGGCGCAGACCGAGGAGGAGCGGAAGAAGATCGCCAACGAGCTGCAAGGCCGGGCGATGGAGCAGGTTGTGTACATCCCGTTCGGCCAATGGGATACGCCGCTCGCATTTCGTGCCGACAAGATCGACGGTATCGTGCCGAACACGGGTCTCGCCGTGCTCTGGGGGATTACCAAGAAGTAATGGCGTATCGAGTATGCGTAGCCGTCGCGCGCGGAGGGGCCTTGCCTGAGTTGGGCAAGGCCTCATCGTGACCGCCTATATCGTCCGCCGCCTCTTCGCCACCCTGCCGGTGATGGCGGTGGTGGCGTTGTTCGTTTTCTTCCTGTTGCGCTTTGCGCCGGGCGATCCGGCGGCGATCATCGCCGGCGAGGATGCGACGGCCGAAGCGATCGCCGCCGTCCGCGCCAAGCTCGGCCTCGACAGGCCGATGGTCGAGCAGTTCTTCGTGTGGACGACGCAGCTCCTGCAAGGCGACATGGGCGTCTCGATCTTTTCGAACATGCCGGTGACACGCCTGATCGCCCAGCGTCTCGAGCCGACCGTGGCGCTCACCCTCTCGACCCTCTTCGTGGCGGTGGGGCTGGCCATTCCCATCGGCGTGGTCGCGGCCTGGAAAGCGCGCAAGCTCGTCGACCGCTTGGTCATGGGCTTTGCCGTGCTTGGCTTCGCCATGCCGGGCTTCGTGTTGGCCTACATCCTGATCTACTTCTTCGCCGTGCAGTGGCAGCTCCTGCCGGTGCAGGGCTACCAGCCGATCCGGGAAGGGCTCTGGCCCTTCGTCGAGAGCCTGATCCTGCCGTCGGTGGCGCTTGGCATCACCTACATGGCGCTGATCGCCCGCATCACGCGCGCCTCGATGCTCGAAGTGCTGGCGCAGGACTATATCCGGACCGCCAATTCCAAGGGGCTCGCGACCGATCGCGTGTTGCTGCTCCATGCGCTGAAGAACGCGGCCGTGCCAATCATCACGGTTATCGGCATCGGCATCGCGCTGCTGATCTCGGGTGTCGTCATCACGGAGACGGTCTTCAACATCCCGGGCCTCGGCCGTCTCACCGTGGACGCCGTCCTGAAGCGCGACTATCCGGTGGTCCAGGGGCTGATCCTCGTGTTTGCCGGCGCCAAGGTGCTGGTGAACCTGTTGATCGACATCTCCTACGCCTTCCTCGATCCGCGGATCCGGTACTGACATGGCCGTAGTCGCAGACGATCTCGCCCTGCCGCCGACCCGGCACTTCTCGCTGTGGCACGCCATCCGGCGCAATCCCACGATCGCCATCGGCTCGGTGCTGCTGGCGATCCTGATCGTCATGGCGATCTTCGCACCGGTCATTGCCACCAACGATCCCTTCAAGATCGCGCCGGTCAACCGGCTGCGTCCGCCGTCGGAGCGCTGGTGGTTCGGAACCGACCAGTTCGGTCGAGACATCTTCTCACGCACGGTCTACGGCGCTCGCGTATCGCTGCTCGTGGGCCTCTCGGTCGCGGCTTTCGCCAGCATCCTCGGGCTGGCCCTCGGCCTTGCCTGCGGTTACTTCCGCAGGATCGACGCCATCGTCATGCGCATCATGGACGGGCTGATGGCGATTCCCTCGATCCTGCTCGCCATTGCGCTGATTACCCTGGCGCGGCCGGGCCTCGGCATCGTGATCGTCGCCATTGTGATCCCCGAAGTGCCGCGCATCGTGCGGGTGGTGCGTGCGGTCGTGCTGTCGATCCGCTCCCAGCCCTACATCGAAAGCGCCATCGCGGGCGGTACGAAGAACTGGAAGCTGCTCACGCGCCACATTCTGCCCAACACACTGGCGCCGCTGATCGTCCAGTCGACCTATGTTTGTGCCTCGGCGATGCTGATCGAAGCCAGCCTGAGTTTCCTCGGGGCGGGCGTGCCACCGGAGGTCCCGAGCTGGGGCAACATCATCGCCCAGGGGCGCACCTTCTTCCAGATCGCGCCGTGGACCATCATGATCCCGGGCGCCTTCCTCGCGGTGACCGTGCTGGCGGTGAACCTGCTGGGCGACGGTCTGCGCGACCGGCTCGACCCGCGACTGGCGAGGCGCCTGTGAGCGGCGCTTCGGCCCCCATCCTCGAAGTTCGCGACCTGCATACGCAGTTCGCCACCCTCGATGGCGTGGTGCGCGCCGTCGACGGCGTGTCTTTCGACGTGGCGCGCGGCGAGACGCTGGGGATCGTGGGCGAATCGGGCTGCGGCAAGTCCGTGACGGCGATGTCGATCCTTCGGCTGATCCCGCCGGAGACCGGCCGCATCGCCTCGGGCTCGATCAAGTTCGAGGGCGAGGAGCTGACGACGCTCTCCGAGGAGGAGATGAAGCGGCTGCGCGGTCATCGCATCTCGATGATCTTCCAGGAGCCGATGACCAGCCTCAACCCGGTCCTCACCGTCGGCACGCAGATCGCCGAGAACGTGGTGCGCCATCTCGGCGTCTCGTGGAAGCAGGGCCGCGAACGGGCATTCGAGATGCTCGATCTGGTGCGCATCGCCGACGCGCGCCGCCGGCTCGACGAATATCCCCACCAGCTCTCGGGCGGCATGCGTCAGAGGGTCATGATCGCCATGGCGCTGTCCTGCGATCCGCAGGTTCTGATCGCCGACGAGCCGACGACGGCCCTCGACGTCACCATCCAGGCGCAGATTCTCGATCTCATGATCGAGCTCAAGGAGAAGACCGGCACCGCCATCGTGCTCATCACGCACGATCTCGGTGTCGTGGCGGAGACGACCGAGCGGGTCGTGGTCATGTATGCCGGCCGCAAGGTCGAGCAGGCCACCGTCGAGCAGCTGTTCGACGAGCCGCTGCATCCCTACACACGCGGCCTGATGCGGGCGATTCCGCGGCTCGATGTCGAGGCCGATGCCGCCGGCACGCGCCCGCGCCTGCAGGAGATTCCCGGCCTCGTACCGATCCTGACCCAGCCGATCGTCGGCTGCGCCTTCGCGCCGCGCTGCGGCTTCGCGACCGACCGCTGTCGCAACGAGAGGCCGCCGCTGGTCGATGCCGGGGCGGGCCATCTGGTGGCCTGCTGGGAGATCGACCGCGTGAGGAGAGCGGCATGAGCGACGCCCCCGTCCTGCAGGTCGAAGGCCTGGTAAAGCACTTCCCGATCCAGGGCGGCCTGCTGCAGCGTCAGGTCGGCGCCGTGAAGGCCGTCGATGGCGTCACTTTTTCGATTCGCCGCGGCGAGACGCTCGGGCTGGTGGGCGAATCGGGCTGCGGCAAGTCGACGATCGGCAAGGTCGTGCTGAAGCTGATCGAGCCCACAGCCGGCAAGATCGTGCTGGCGGGGGAGGACGTGACCGCCCTCAAGCCCGGCGCCATGTGGACCCACCGCCGGCGAATCCAGACGATCTTCCAGGACCCGTACTCCTCGATGAACCCGCGCCTGCCCTCGGGCACGATCGTGGGCGAGCCGTTGGAGAATTTCGGGATCGCCAAAGGCACGGCGCGCGACGACCAGGTGGCACAGCTGTTCCGCCGCGTCGGCCTGCGGCCCGAGGCGATGCGCAAGTACGCCCACGAATTCTCCGGCGGCCAGCGCCAGCGCCTGGGCATTGCCAAGGCGCTATCGGTCAATCCCGACGTGATCGTGGCCGACGAGCCGGTCTCGGCGCTCGACGTTTCGGTGCAGGCCCAGGTGCTGAACCTGCTGATCGACCTGCAGGAGGAATACGGGCTCGCCTACCTCTTCATCAGCCACGACCTTGCGGTCATGCGCCACATCAGCCACCGCATCGCGGTGATGTATCTCGGCCGCATCGTCGAGCTGACCGACAAGCGCACGCTCTTCACGAGGCCGCTGCATCCCTACACCGAGGCCCTGTTGTCGGCCGCGACCGCGCCCGATCCCAAGCGCCGCGGATTGCGGAAGAAGATCGTCCAGGGCGACGTGCCCAGCCCGGCCAAGCCGCCGCCCGGCTGCCACTTCCATACGCGCTGTCTCTACGCGACCGCCGAATGCCGGGTGACCGACCCGCCATTGCTGGAGGTCGCCCCCGGCCATCATGTTGCCTGCCTGCGCCGGCCGGTGGGCGGGGATCCGGGACCGCTCACTGCTCCGTAGGAGCAGGACGCGTCAGGACGGCTCGAACAGCAGCACGATCTGACCCTCGGCGACCGAATCGCCCTCGCTCACCCGAAGCTCGGCGATCCGGCCCTTTTTCGGGGCGAGCACCGGGATCTCCATCTTCATCGATTCGAGGATGAGCAGGACGTCGTCGGTCTCGACCTCGACGCCAATGGTCCCCTCGATCTTCCAGACGGTTCCCGAGATCTCCGATTTGAGCGGAACGGCTTTCATGTACGCCTCACTGCGGCTCGATGTTGAGTTCGCGGACCGCCTGCGTGAGCAGCGGGCCCATTTCCCGGATGAAGGTCGCGAAGCTGGCGCGGTCCTGGGCGCCGTCGTCGAGGCCGAACTTGTCGACGAATTCCCGCATGCGCGGCCGCGCGTTCATTTCGACCATCCCGGTCGACAGCGCCTCGATGACCGGTGCCGGCGTGCCGGTCGGCGCGACGCAGCACACCATGCTTTCGAGCAGCAGATAGGGATGCGTGGCGCCCTGCTCGTAATAGGTCGCAACGTCGGGTAGCCGGCGCGAGCGCGTCCTGGTCGGCACCGCGACAGGCCGGGCGTTGCCGGCCTGGATCGCCGCCCAGGCGCCCTGCAATGTCGAGCAGGCGGCCTGCGTGACGCCGGCCGAAAGATCGGCCCACATCGGCGCTTCACCGCGATAGTGCACCGGCTCCATCTCGATGCCGAAAGTGTCGTTGAGCTTCATGCAGAAGATGTGGGCGAGCGAGCCGATGCCCGTGGTGCCGAAGCTCGTCTTGTTCTTCCTGGCGTAGGTGACGAGCGCGGCGAGGTCGTTGTTGCCGGGAACGGAGGCGTGGATACAGAGCGGCACCTTGCCAGCCGAGAGCATGGAGACCGGGGTGAAATCCCTTGCCGCGTCGTAGGGGACGCTCTTGAAGACCACCTGGTTCTGGAACATCGCCGTCGAGTTCGTGAACAGCAGCGTGTAGCCGTCGGGGGCTGACTTGGCGACGATGTCGCCGGCGATGATGGAGCCGGCACCCGTGCGGTTCTCGACGATGAAAGGTTTGCCGTACTTGGCCGTGAAATGCTCGGCGGCGAGGCGCGCGAACAGATCCGTCAGTCCGCCCGCCGCATAGCCGCAGACGAACCGGACCGGCTTGCCCGGCCAGTCTTGAGCCTGGCCGAAGGTGCTCATGGGCGCCAGCGCACCTGCCGCCGCGCTGGCCGCGATGAAGCTGCGGCGCCTGATCCTCCCGTGGACCATCATGTTCTTTCTACTGGTTCTTGTCCTCGCATCGTATGATACTTGCTAATCGACAAGCAAGTTAAGAGCGAATGGTATGATCTCGTCGATAGAAGAAACCTCGGTCACGAGACCGCGCCGCACACAGGCGACGCGCCGTCAGGAATCCGACCGTCGCATGTTGCGCGCCGCCGCCCGGCTTTTCGCCGAACGCGGCGTGTCCGGCACGAGCCTGGCCGATGTTGGGGTGGCGGCCGGTTACAGCCGCGGCCTGCCGGTAGAGCGTTTCGGCAACAAGCTGGGGCTGATCACGGCGCTGCTCGACGCGATGGATGCGTGGTTTCAGGTGCACACGGCGCGGCTTCTCGATGGCGCCACGGGAATGAAGGCGGTGGAGCTGCGCATGGAGGCCCATCTTGCCAGCGTCGAGCGCGATGCCACGTCCACGGCGGCGCTCTATTCCATCTACACGGAATCCCTGTTCGCGATGAGCGAGCTGCAGCCGCATGTCGCGGTCGTCACCGGCCGCTGGTGCGAAGGGCTTGCAGGCAACCTCCGCGAAGCCCGTCGCGCCGGCGAGATCGGCAGAAGGGTCGACTGTGACGGCGAAGCGCGCTTCCTGCTCGCCGCCATGCGTGGCCTCGTGATCCAGTACCTGCTCGACCGCTCAGATGCCGACTTCGCGCGCGCCAAGAAGATCCTGCTGGCCCATCTGGAGCGCCTGCAATGACCACCTGGCGCGACGAACGCATCCCGACGCCCGAGGAGTGCGTGCTGCGGCCGCTGCTCGACCGCCGCGCCCGCGAGACGCCGGACAAGGTGTTCGTGCAGTTCGCCGACAGCGGCGCCACCTGGACCTATCGCGAGCTGCACGATCAGGTTCTTGAAACCGCGGCGGCGCTGCAGGCGCTGGGTGTGCGGCAGGAAGAACCGGTCCTGACATGGTTGCCCAACGGGCCCGAGGCATTGCGCGTCTGGTTTGCCCTCAACTATCTCGGCGCGATCTACATCCCGCTGAACCTCGCCTATCGCGGCCAGATCCTGGAACATGCGGTGCGCAGCTCGGGAGCGCGCCTGATCGTCGGTCATCCCGGCCTGCTGCCGCGCCTGGATGCGATCGACGCCGCCGCCCTCCAGCATCGTGTTGCGATCGACAGCGCGCGGTCGTTGCGGCAACCGGGTGGTGTGCCGGAGCCGCCCGCACGGCCGATCATGCCGTGGGATACGCAGTCGGTGATCTACACGTCCGGAACGACCGGTCCCTCGAAAGGGGTGTTGTGCTCGTACCTGCACGCGGCATCCGCCGCCAACGCCTTCTATGCGGCAACCGAAGACGATCGCAACATGGTGAACCTGCCCCTGTTCCATGCCGGAGGGACGGGGGCGATCTACCGGATGCTGGTGAAAGGCGGTTCGATCGCGCTCGTCGAGGCGTTCGACACGAACAGCTTCTGGGACACGGTGCGGGTGACCGGCACGACCTGCCTGACGCTGCTCGGCGCCATGGTGCCGTTCCTGCTGAAGCTGCCGCCAGGGCCGGGCGATCGCGACCATACGCTCAAGAAGGTCGTGCTTGTGCCTCTCAGCGACGCATCGGAGGTCTTCGCCGAGCGTTTCGGCGTCGATGTCTATACGACCTTCAACATGACGGAGACGTCCTGGCCGCTGGTGTCGGAGCGCAACCCCTCGGTCCGCGGGACCTGCGGGCGTCCGCGCCCCGGCATCGAGGCGCGCATCGTCGACGAGCATGACTGCGAGGTGGCGCCGGGCGTGATCGGCGAACTGATCCTGCGCAGCGACACGCCATGGACCATGAATCATGGCTATCACAACAACCCCGAAGCCACGGCCCGCGCCTGGCGCAACGGCTGGTTCCACACCGGTGACGTCTTCAAGCGCGACGCGGACGGCAATTTCTTCTTCGTCGACCGTCTGAAGGACGCAATCCGCCGCAGGGGCGAGAACATCTCCTCCTTCGAGGTCGAGGCCGAACTGATGGCCCATCCCGCGGTACGCGAGGCCGCGGCCGTCGCCGTGCCGTCGGAGCTTGGGGAGGACGAGGTTCTCGCCGTGCTGGCGCCGGTCGCCGGTCAGGCGATTGATCCCGCCGAGATCCTGGCGTTTCTCCTGCCGCGGATGGCGCACTTCATGGTGCCGCGCTACGTGCGCGTGTTGCCGGAGCTTCCCAAGACGCCGACGCAGAAGGTGCAGAAGAACCTGCTGCGCGCCGAAGGCGTGACGCCCGAGACCTGGGACCGCGAGGCCGCCGGCATCCGTGTGCGTCGCGAGCGCCTCACCAAGACATCTTCATAGGAGCGACCATGTCCGGCGATCCGACGATGCGAGACCTGATCGAGCGGGTGGAGGCGGTGCGCACCTCCCTGGACGACAGCGCCCGCCAGCCCGCGATGGAGAAGCTGGCCCGGCGCGGGCGGTCGAGCGCGCGCGCGCGCATCGCGCGACTGGTCGATTCCGGATCCTTCAGCGAGATCGGCGGGTTGGTCGCCGCCGAGGAGGACGGGATCGGTGCGGACAGGTTTCCCGTACGCACGGCGTCGCCCGCCGACGGCGTGGTGGCCGGCACGGCGCAGGTCGACGGCCGGCCGGTCGTGGTCTTTTCGCAGGATTTCTCCGTGCATGGCGGCAGCATCGGCAAGCTGGGCAGCGCCAAGGTCCAGCGGGCCTTGCAGGTCGCCATCACGCGCGGGCTGCCGCTGGTGATGATCCTCGATGGCGGCGGCCACCGTATCCAGGACGGGCAGGATGCCCGCCACTTCGCCAACGCCAACGGGACCTTCCACAATTTCGCGCGTGCCTCGGGCTGGGTGCCCATGGTGGCACTGATGCTCGGAGCGGGCTTCGCCGGGCCCACCAACTATGCGGGCATGGCCGATTGCGTGGTCATGGTGCGCGGCCTCTCGACGATGGGCATCGCGGGGCCGGCGCTGGTCAAGGCGGCGACGGGCGAGGACATCGACGCCATGGACCTGGGCGGCGCCGACGTGCAAGTCGATCGTCAGGGCATTGCCGATCTCGGCGTGGACAGCGAAGACGAAGCCATTGCGGCGGCAAAGCGTTTCCTCTCGTTCCTGCCGGGCAATGCGCGCGCTTCGCAGCAGATCGTCTCCGCGCCGCGCCCGCTCGACCGGTTGCCCGATTCGATCCTGGACCTCGTGCCGGTCTCGACACGCAAGGCCTATGACGTCCGCAAGGTTCTGCGCGAGATCGCCGATCCCGGCACGCTGTTCGAGCTGAAGCCGACATTCGCGGGCAACATGGTGACGGGCTTCGCCAGGCTGGGCGGCCGACCCGTCGGCTTCCTCGCGAACCAGCCGCTGCGGCTGGGTGGCATGATCAACAGCGACGCCTGCGACAAGGCAGCCCACTTCATCGCCCTCTGCGATGCATACGGCCTGCCGATCGTTTCCTTCATCGACGTACCGGGCTTCTCGATCGGCTCGAGTGCCGAGCGGACCAGCCTCGGTCGGCGCAGCGCCAAGCTGGTGTTCGAGTGGGGGCACGCCACGGTGCCGCGAGTCTCCATCGTCCTGCGCAAGGGCTATGGCCTGGGATACTTCGCGATGTGCGGCGGCCGCAGCTTCTCCGCGGATGCTGCCCTGGCCTGGCCCTCGGCGGAGATCTGCGCCATGTCGATCGAAGGTGCGATCGACGTGGCCTTCCGCAGGGACTACGAGGCGGCGACCGATCCGGCCGCGCGGCGGGCCGAGATGATCGAACAGACACGAACGCGCATCGGCGCGCTGCGCGCCGCCGAGGGATTCGGCATCGACGACATCATCGATCCGCGCGACACGCGCCGCCGCCTCGCCGAGGTCCTCGATTCCGCACAGCCACGCCGACCTGCCGACCATCCGCCCAAGTTCCGGTCAATCGCGCCGATCTGACGACAGACGACCTGCCTCGTGCAGTACCCAAAAAACAACAACGGAGGAAACCCATGCGTAGAAGAATGCTCGTCTTTGCCCTGCCAACTTTGGGATTGGCGCTCGTCGCCCTCACGCTCCAGACGGCCACGGCGCAGCAGCCGGTCCGGATGCTCTATGGCTTTGCCGCCGGCGGCTCCGGCGATCTGGCGGCGCGGTTGCTGGCCGACGTGGCGTCGAGGGAGCTGGGACAGCGCGTCGTGGTCGAGAACCGTACCGGCGCCAACGGCATGATCGCTGCGGAGGCGGCGGCACGCGGCCCGACCGATGGCAACAACGTGCTCTTCTGCACCACGGGCAACATGACGATCGTGACCGAGCTGCCCGGCGCGCAGCTTCCGATCAATCCCGCCACCGACCTGATCGGCATCGGTCAGCTCCTGCGGTCGACTTTCGGGCTCGTCGTCGGCAAGGACAGTCCGTACCGCTCGATCCAGGATCTCGTGGCCGATGCCCGCGCCCATCCGGGCAAGTTGAGCTACGCCACGCCCGGCGTGGGGTCGGTCCAGCACCTGTCGACCGAACTTCTCGGCCAGAAACTGGCAGCCCAGATGGTGCATGTGCCGTACAGGGGCTCGCAGGCGGCGCTGCAGGATCTGATCGCCGGACGGACGAGCTTCTCGATCACCAACCTCGGCGATGTGATCAGCCACATTCGCTCCGGACAGCTGCGCCTGTTGGCGCTCGGCGATCCACTCGGCAAGCGCTTCTTCCCCGATGCACCGATGATCGCCGAGGTGGCGCCCGGCTTCGAGACCTACGCGTGGTTCGGCCTGTGCGGCCCTACCGGCATGCCGGACGCGGCCGTCAAGCGCTGGGAGAAGGCGATCAAGGCCGCCGTCGACGATCCGACGGTTAGCCAGAAGCTGCTCGACAATGGCATGGTGCCGGCCTTTGCCGATTCGGCGGCGCTGAAGAAGACGATGGAAGATAACCGGCGCGGCTATCGCGAGGTGATCCGCGCCGCGAACATCAAGGCCGAGTGATGGCCGGTGAGGAGAGACGGGACATGCCGCGCGTCACCGTCGAGCAGGTGCGGGAGGCGCGGGCGGCCCTCGAGGACGCCGCGCGGCCGGACGCCGTCGCCCGGCAGAAGGCCCGCGGCAGATGGACCGCGCGCGAGGGCATCGCGGCACTCACCGATGCCGGCTCGTTCGTCGAATATGGCGGCCTGGTGCGGCCGGCGCTCGCCGACATGCAGGGCGCCGCCGACGGTCTGGTGATGGGGACGGCGCGGGTCGGGGGGCGCGCGGTCGACATCGTATTCTACGACTACAGCGTCTATGCCGGTACGCAGAGCGCCAACAACCACGCCAAGATCAGCCGGATGTTCGGCCATGCCCTGCAGAACCGGCTGCCGGTGATCTGCTGGCTCGACGGCGGCGGAGCCAGGCCGCACGACATGAAGGTCGAGGGCCGCGGGGCATCTCATACCTTCGTGCTGTTCGCGCGCCTGTCGGGTCTCGTGCCGACGATCGCCATCGTGCCGGGCCGTGCCTTCGCGGGGCACGCGAACCTGGCCGGCATGTCCGACCTGCTGATCGCGACCCGCGACAGCGCCATGGGCATGGCAGGACCGCCGCTCGTCGAGGCGGCGCTCGGCATCAAGCTGAAGCCCGAAGAGATCGGCCCGCCGGAGGTTCACTACGCCGCGGGCGCCGTCGACCTACTGGTCGACGGCGAGGCGGAGGCGGTCGAGGCGGCCAAACGATACCTCTCGTATTTCGGGCCGCCGCTGCTGCCGGGCGAGGCGCCCGATCCGGCGGCCTTGCGCACCGTCGTGTCGGACAACCCGCGCCGCGCCTACGACGTGCGCAAGGTCATCCGCGGCATCGCCGATATCGACAGCGTGATGGAGCTGCGCGGAGGCTACGGCCGCGCGATGGTGACGGCCCTGGCGCGGCTGGGCGGGAGGCCGGTCGGGGTGATCGCCAACCAGCCGATGTTTCTCGCCGGCGCGATGGACGGGCCGGCATGCGAGAAGGCCGCGCGTTTCGTTCAGCTTTGCGACGCCTTCGACCTGCCGCTGCTGGTGCTGTGCGATACGCCTGGCCTGATGGTGGGGCCGGATATCGAGAAGACGGGCCTCGTCCGGCGCAGCGCTCGGCTGCTCGCGGCGCTGGCCAACTCGACCATGCCGATCATGACGGTGGTGCTCCGCAAGGCCTATGGGCTGGGCTATTACATCATGGGCTCGCGCCCGCTCGACCCCGCGATCCTGTTGGCCTGGCCGACCGCCGAGTTCGGCGGCATGGGCCTGGAGGGGGCGGCCAGCATCATCTATCGCCGAGAATTGGAAGGCATGGAGGATGCCGAAAGCCGCGCAGTACGGCATCGCAAGCGGACCGACGAGCTCAAGCGCTACAACACCGCTCTCGAGGTGGCCGGCCGCTTCGGCTACGACGACGTCATCGATCCGGCCGATACGCGTCCTATCCTGCTGAACACGCTGGCGACATTGCCGCCGCCACCGCCGCGCAGCGAGCGCAAGCGAACGATCGAGCCCTATTGACCGCTGCGGGCTCTGGGGCCGCTTTACCGTTGCGGCGTTTCGGCCGGTTCGGTCGACTTCATCGAGGGGCGTTGAGCGACGGTGTCGTACCAGGCGGCGAGCGTCGGGGCTGCCTCGCGCCAGCCCGGCCCGTAGCGCCATTCGTCGTAGCCGCAGGAGACGGCGGTTGTGATCCGGGCGAGGTCGAAGGCCTGGCCGAACGACGCCACCTTCTCGTCCAGCGCCGCGAAGCAGCGAAGGCCGCGATCCCGCATCTTGGCGATGAAATCGTCTGAGCGGTCGGCGCCTGTGCGCAGCAGTTCGGCCCGGCGCATGATCTGTGCTTCGAGGATGGCGCAGGCCAGCGCGTTGATCTCCAGCGCCTGCCACCGCTCGGGCCCGTCGGTGGCGAGGAGGCGATGCGTGCCGAACGTGCCGTCGAGATAGTCGACGATCGAATGGGAGTCGGTCAGCGTCACGTCGCCAGCGACGAGCGCCGGGATGCGCACGGCCGGCGTCGCGGCCACGAAGTCGGCCGGCATCTCCACCGTCCGCGTACCCCAGGCGTGCGGCCACTTCGTCTGGACGTAGTCGAAGCGGTCGGAGATCCCGAGCTCCTCGATGCAGATCCGGACACGCCGGACCCAGGGCGAGGCCGGCGTGACGTAGAGGCGCATCCTGTCAGGCCCCGCATCAGGCATTGCGGGCGCCCGGCGCCGTGTCGCGCAGATACGTCATAGCGGCCTGCGCGCCGCCCGCCTTGTGCGGCACCTTGGCGAGGCCCAGCGCCATCTCGACGCCGGCGAGGGTGCCCATCAGCATCAGGTCGTTGAAGTCGCCGAGATGGCCGATACGGAAGACCTTGCCCGCGACCTTGGAGAGTCCCTGGCCCAGCGACATGTTGAAGTTCTCGAGCGCCACCTTGCGGAAGGCGTCGGCATCGTGGCCCTCGGGCATGACGATTGCCGTCAGCGAACCCGAATAGGCCGTGGGGTCGCTGCACAGGATCTCCAGGCCCCAGGCGGTGACGGCGGTGCGCGTCGCCTCGGCATGGCGGGCATGGCGGGCGAACACGGCGTCGAGCCCTTCCTCCAGCAGCATGTCGCAGGCCTCGTTGAGTCCGTAGAGCAGGTTGGTGGCGGGCGTGTAGGGGAACCAGCCGTTGGCATTGGCCGCCAGCATCTCGTCCCAGTTCCAGAACGCCTTGACCATCTTGGAGGTCTTCGATGCCTCGATTGCCTTCTCACTCACCGCGTTGAAGGAGAGGCCGGGTGGCAACATCAGGCCCTTCTGAGAGCCCGCCACCGTCACGTCGACGCCCCAGGCATCGTGGCGGTAGTCGATCGAGCCGAGCGACGAGATCGTGTCGACCAGCAACAGGGCAGGGTGCTTGGCGGCATCGATGGCCTGCCGGACGGCGCAGATGTCGCTCACCACCCCCGTCGAGGTCTCGTTGTGGACGATACAGACCGCCTTGATGGCGTGGCCGGTGTCTTCCTTCAGACGCTTCTCGATGGCTGCAGGGTCAGCCGGCTTGCGCCAGTCTCCGCCCATGAATTCCGATTTGATTCCAAGCTTGTCGGCCATCTTCTTCCAAAGAGAGGCGAAGTGGCCGGTCTCCCACATCAGCACCAGGTCGCCGGGCGACAGGGTGTTCACGAGGGCCGCTTCCCAGGCTCCGGTCCCGGATGCGGGAAAGACGATAACCGGTTGTTTTGTCTGGAAAACCTGCCGGACAGAGCGGAGGACTTTCTTGGCCAGCGCGTTGAACTCAGGACCCCGGTGATCGATCGTCGGATAATCCATCGCGCGAAGAATGCGGTCGGGCACATTGGTCGGACCGGGAATTTGCAGGAAATGACGTCCGGCGGGATGGGAGTTCAGGCGCATCTGGGGTTCCTCTCGGCTTGGCTGTTGCATTTTGTATACAATATGCCAGAGTGAGTCCAGAGATGGATGGTTCGGCCTTTCCGATTGCGCGTTCGACGCTGCCCGAAGCGGCGGCCGAACGGCTGCGCGCCCTTATCATCGAGGGCGAACTGGCGCCCGGCGCCAAGCTGAACGAGCGCGAGCTCAGTGAGCGGCTTGGAGTCTCGCGGACGCCGCTGCGCGAGGCCTTCCGCATGCTCGCGTCCGACGGCCTGCTGGTGCAGCTGCCCAACCGGGGCGCCCAGGTGGTGGCCCTGTCGGCGGCCGACGTGCGCGGCGCCTTCGAGGTAATGGGGGCGCTGGAGGGGCTGGCGGGAGAACTCGCAGTGGCCCGGGTCACCGAGGCCGACATCGCCAAACTGCGGACTCTGCAGGAGGAGATGGAGGTCGCCCATACCGGGGGTGACCTGCCGACCTATTACCGGATCAATCGCCTGATCCACGACCGGCTGAACACGATTGCCGGCAACGCGGTGCTGGAACAGACCTACCGGACGCTCAACGCAAGGCTGCATGCCCTCAGGTTCCGCTCCAACCTCAACCCGGCCAAATGGGACCAGGCGGTCGCGGAACATCGCGCGATGATCGAGGCGCTTGCCGCGCGGGACGGCGCTGCGCTACGTGACCTGCTCGTGGGGCACCTGCGCGCCAAGCAGCAGGCCGTGCTCGCTTCCATGGACAACAAGGACGACAAGAACCTTCAGGGAGGAAAAAAACCATGACGACGACGTTTACGACTTCACGGCGCCGGGCCCTCAAGCTCGGCCTTGCCGCAACCCTGGCCGCTCCGGCCGTGGCCCGCGCGCAGCAGGGCTGGCCGCCGCAGACGATCACCTGGGTCAATCCGTTCCCGGCCGGCGGCGGCACCGACGTGTTCGCCCGTCCGCTCGCCGCCCAGGTCGGCGAGCAGCTCGGCTGCCAGATCATCATCGACAACAAGGGCGGCGCGGGCGGCACCGTGGGCGCCTCGCAGGCCGCCAAGATGAAGCCCGACGGCTCGGTCTTCTTCGTCGGGGCCATCCATCACACCATCGCGCCGTCGGTCTACAAGAACCTCGACTACGACCTCGAGAAGAACTTCGAGCCGATCACCATGGTTGCGCTGGTGCCGCAGGTCATCTCGATCAACCCGAACAAGATTCCCGCCAAGACGGCGCAGGAATTCATCGCCTACGTGAAGGCCAATCCCAACAAGGTGAACTATGCGTCGGCCGGCGCCGGCACCGCCCACCATCTCGCGGGCGAGCTTTTCAAGCTCGAGACCAAGACCGAGATCGTTCACGTGCCCTATCGTGGCGCGGGCCCGGCGATGCAGGATCTGCTGGCCGGCAATGCCGACATGATGTTCGACGGCATGGGCACCTCGGCGCAGCAGATCAAGGCGGGCAAGCTGCGCGGACTCGCGGTGGCGACCACCCAGCGCGTGCCGGAGTTCCCCGACATGCCGACGGCGGCCGAGATCGGCGTGCCTGCCTGGATCGTCTCCACATGGTACGGGCTGTGGGCCATCAAGGGCACGCCGCAACCGATCGTCGAGCGCATGTACAACGAGGTCGTGAAGGCCCTCAAGGCGCCGAAGGTCCAGGCCATCTGGAAGGACCAGCTTGCGCAGGCCGGCGGCGAGTCGCCGGCCGAGTTCGCCAAGCGCATCCGGACCGAAATCGAGAAGTGGCAGAAGGTCGTGAACGCGGCCGGCGTAAAGCTCGACTGAGGTTGGAGAAACCCACCCTCATGGTTTCAACGCTCCTCTTTATGTCCTCTCCGCCCGCGTGTGACGCGGGCGGAGAGGACAATTCAAGGCGTCGGTAGCTATGGCCAGTTTCGAACAAAATCTGCGCCGCAGCCTCAAGGGGGAGGTCCTGTTCGATAGGGCGTCGCGCGGGCGTTACTCGACCGACGCGTCGATCTACCAGGTCGAGCCGGTGGGGGTGGTGATCCCGCGCGACGAGGCAGATCTGGCGCTCGCCGTCGACGTGGCGCGCGATGCCAAGGCGGCGATCCTGCCCCGTGGCGCCGGCACGTCGCAGTGCGGCCAGACGGTGGGCGAGGCGCTGGTCATCGACTGTTCGAAGTACCTGCGCGAGGTCGTGGGCTTCGACAAGGCCAAGCGGCAGGTGACGGTCCAGCCCGGCATCGTGCTCGACCATCTCAACGCTTGGCTGAAGCCGCATGGGCTCTGGTATCCGGTCGACGTCTCGACGTCGGCGCAATGCACCCTGGGCGGGATGGCCGGCAACAACTCCTGCGGCTCGCGCTCGATCCGCTACGGCAACATGGTGCACAACGTCGCCTCGATCGACGCGCTGCTGGCCAACGGGCAGCGTGCGCGGTTCGGCTCGACGCGGCCGGAGGACATGCCCTCAGGCGTGCGCGCCATCGCCGACAAGGTGGCGGAGCTGGCCTTCGCCGAGCGCGCCGAGATCGAGCGCATGTATCCGCACGTGCTGCGACGGGTCGGCGGCTACAATCTCGACATCTTCTTCCCGCAGTCGGAGCGCCCCTACACGACCGACAATTCGGTGAACCTGGCGCACCTTCTGGTGGGCAGCGAGGGCACGCTCGCCGTGACGGAGCGCATCACGCTCAACCTGGCGCCGCTGCCGAAGCACAAGACGCTGGGCGTCGTGAACTTCCCGAGCTTCTACAAGGCGATGGACAGCGCCCAGCACATCGTGAAGCTGAAGCCGGCCGCCGTGGAGCTGGTCGACCGCACGATGATCGAGCTGGCGCGCGCCAATCCCGCCTTCCGGCCGGTGATCGAGCGGGCGCTGATCGGCCAGCCTGAGGCGATCCTGCTCGTCGAGTTCTCAGGCGAGGAGCGCGAGGACCAGCTTCGCGACCTGGCGCGCCTCGTCGAGCTGATGGCCGATCTCGGCCTGCCGGGCAGCGTCGTGGAGATGCCCGAGCCCAAGCCGCAATCGGAACTGTGGGAGGTTCGCAAGGCCGGCCTCAACATCATGATGTCGATGAAGGGCGACGGTAAGCCCGTCTCCTTCATCGAGGATTGCGCCGTTCCGCTCGAACACCTCGCCGACTACACGCAGCGCCTGACCGACGTGTTCGGCAAGCACGGAACGAGGGGCACCTGGTATGCCCACGCCTCCGTCGGCACCCTGCACGTGCGGCCGATCCTCGACATGCGCCGCGACGGCGCCGAGAAGATGCGCGCGATCGCCGAGGAGGCTTCGGCGCTGGTGCGCGAATACAAGGGCGCCTTCTCGGGCGAACATGGCGACGGGCTGGTGCGCTCGGAATGGGTGGCCTGGCAGTTCGGACCGCGCCTCACCAAGGCGTTCGAGACGGTCAAGGATCTGTTCGATCCGGAGAACATCCTGAACCCGGGCAAGATCGTGCGGCCCTCGCGCATGGACGACCGTTCGCTGTTCCGCTTCAAGCCGGGTTACGAATCGCTCAAGTACGAGCCGGTTCTCGACTGGTCGGCCTGGAACGTCCAGACCGATCCGGTCACCGAGATATCGACCGCGCCCGGCACCGGCGGCGATCTGGCCGGTGGCTTCGCGAAGGCCGCGGAGATGTGCAACAACAACGGCCATTGCCGGAAGTTCGATGCCGGCACCATGTGTCCGTCTTTCCGCGTGACGCGCGACGAGAAGCATCTGACGCGCGGCCGCGCCAACACGTTGCGTCTCGCGCTGTCCGGTCAGCTCGGATCCGAAGGGCTACGCTCCGACGCGGTGGCGGCGGCGATGGATCTTTGCGTGAGCTGCAAGGGCTGCAAGCGCGACTGCCCGACCGGCGTCGACATGGCGCGCATGAAGATCGAAGTGAAGTCGGCGCGTCGGATGGCCAAGGGCTTGAGCTGGCGCGACCGGCTGATCGGCGCCACGCCGTCGATGGCGCCGTATGCCCGCCGCCTGCCCTGGCTGTTCAACGCGGCCTGGTTCGTGCAATCCTATCTCGGCTTCGCCAAGCAGCGTCGCCTGCCGCAGTGGCGCGGCGACACCTTCCTCTCGACCACCGAGGTCGACGACAACGACGCCACGGTCGTGATCTTCGCCGACACCTTCTCGAACAATTTCGAGTCCGAGATCCTGCATGCCGCCCGGCGGGTGCTGACCGCCGCCGGCCATCGCGTGGCCGTCGCCTGGCCGACGCTGGGCGCACCGGCGCTGTGCTGCGGCCGCACCTATCTGGCGACCGGCCAGGTGGAGCGGGCGAGGGGCGAAGCACTTCGCACGCTCAACGCGCTCAAGCCATTCGCGCAGAAGGGCGTGCCGATCATCGGTCTCGAACCGTCCTGCCTGTTCACCCTGCGCGACGAATTCCTGGCGCTGGGCCTCGGTGAGGATGCCGAACAGGTCGCTGCCCACGCGATGCTGTTCGAGGAGTTCATCGCCCGCGAGAAGAAGGCGGGACGGCTCGATCTGTCGCTCCAGCCGCTGCCCGAGAAGAAGGCGCTGCTCCATGGCCACTGCCACCAGAAGGCCTTTGGTGCGATGAGCGCGGTGCAGGAAGCGCTCGCGCTGGTCCCCGGCCTCGCTGTGACGCCCATCGAGTCGAGCTGCTGCGGCATGGCCGGCAGCTTCGGCTACGAGGCCGAGCACTACGAGACCTCGATCGCCATGGCCGAACTGTCGCTGCTGCCGGCGGTGCGCAAGGCCGATGCGGGAACCCTGGTCGTGGCCGACGGCACCTCCTGCCGGCACCAGATCGCCGACGGGGCCGACCGTCAGGCGATACACGTGGCGCAGGTCCTGGAGCGTGCGCTCGTGTGAGACAATTGCGGCGCGGGCGGCCCTGTGGCACGGTCCGCGGCCTATGAGAAATCCAAGAAATCCCTATTCCAGCGCCGAAATCGACCGTGCCAGCCACGAGCGCGAGAACGACGAACGCATGATCGAACTGGCCTCCTCGGGGGCCGCCCGCTTCGTGCCGATCGACACCGAGAAGAACCTTGTGAAGGCCGGCGGCAATCCCGAAGCCGTCTTCCTGCAGGGCATGATGGGCCGCGCCGTCGCCAATTCGAGCGACGTCCAGATCTTCCTCGGCTATGTCGAGGGCACGCCCTATTTCGCCGTCGACGTCACCGGCAAGGACGTGCCGCTGAAGGACCTGGGCGAGTTCGTCGACCTGCGCCAGGTTGGCCCGCTGCTGTTCGCGCGCGAGGGCTCGATCCTCGCCTATGCGCGTGGCATGACCTACTGGCACCGCCGCCACCGCTATTGCGGCGTTTGCGGCGCCACCACCAAGGTGACGCGCGGCGGCCATGTGCGCATGTGCACCAACGAGAACTGCAAGACCGAGACCTTCCCGCGCACCGATCCGGCGGTGATCATGCTGGTCCACCACGGCGACAAGTGCCTGCTGGGTCGCGGCAAGCATTTCCCGCGCGGCATGCATTCGACCCTGGCGGGCTTCGTCGAGCCCGGCGAGAGCTTCGAGGATGCGGTCGCCCGCGAGGTCTACGAGGAAGTGAAGGTCAAGGTGAACGACGTCATTTATCGCTCGTCCCAGCCCTGGCCGTTCCCCGCGTCGGTGATGATCGGCTTCCATGCCGAGGCCGAGTCGATGGACTTCAGCGTCAACGAATCGGAGCTCGAAAGCGCACGCTGGATGAGCCGCGAGGAACTGCGCACCGAGAATCTCCCGAAGGACGGTTCCTTCTTCATGCCGCGCCGAGATTCGATCGCCCGCCGCCTGATCGAGGAGTGGCTGGGCCACGAGGCCGGACCTTCGATCAACGGCTGACCTTTTCGAGGAATCCCATGACCGCCCAACTCTTCACCCCCGTCGAGCTCGGCGGCGTTACGTTGCCCAATCGCATTGTCGTCTCGCCGATGTGCCAGTACTCGGCAGTCGATGGCAGCGCCCAGCCCTGGCATCAGGTGCATTACGGCATGCTCGCCATGTCGGGCGCGGGGCTACTCTGTCTCGAGGCCACCCATGTCGAGCGGGAAGGGCGCATCACGCAGGGCTGCCTCGGCCTCTACAGTGACGAGAACGAGGCGGCGCTGAAGCCGGTCATCGACTGGGTCCGTGGCTGGATGCCGGGCGTAAAGCTCGGCGTGCAGCTGGCACATGCAGGCCGCAAGGCGTCGGCGCAGCGTCCGTGGAAAGGTGGCGGGCCGCTGACGCAGGCCGATGCGCCCGACCTTCCCTGGACGACTTTCGGCCCGTCGGCGCTGGCCTACGATCCGGAGAAGAAGTGGCACACGCCGGTAGCGCTCGACGCGGTTGGGCTCAAGCGCGTGAAGGAGGCCTTCGTCTCCGCCGCCGAGCGCAGCCTGCGACTGGGCTTCGATGTCGTCGAGCTGCACGGCGCCCATGGCTACCTGCTCAACCAGTTCCTGTCGCCGCTCAGCAATCATCGCACCGACGAGTATGGCGGCACCGCCGAAAAGCGCCGCCGTTTCCCGCTCGAAGTGTTCGAAGCCGTACGCAGGATCTGGCCGGCCGAGAAGGCGCTGGGCGTGCGGCTATCGGCCATTGAATGGGTCGAGGGCGGCATCACCCTCGAAGACTCGATCGAGACGGCTCGGCAGTTCAAGGCGCTCGGCTGCGACTTCGTCGATGTCAGTTCGGGCGGTAACGCGCCGGGCCAGAAGCTCTCCGTTGGGCCCGGTTACCAGGTGCCGTTCTCTGCCCGCATCCGCAAGGAAGCCGGCATCAAGACCTGGGCCGTCGGACTGATTACCGAGCCGGAGCAGGCAGAGAAGATCGTCGCAGCGGGCGAGGCCGACTGCACGGCGCATGCTCGCCCGTTCCTGATCGATCCGCGTTGGGCATGGAACGCGGCGCGGGCGCTGGGTGTGGAAACCCCGCCCTTGCCGTTGCCCGCGGCGCGCGCCACAAGCATTCTTCCGTTCAAGCCGAAAGGCACTGTGGCCAAGGCGGCCGAATAGGGCTCCCGCATGTCGAGTGTGTTGCTGGCAGAAGACGAGTTCCTGATCCGCGCCGTCCTCGTCGACGCGCTGAGCGACGTCGGCGTCGAGTGCATCGAAGCAGCGACCGGGCGCGAGGCTCTCGACGTCCTGCAAAGCGACACGCCGCTCGGTGTCGTGATCGTCGACATCGGTCTTCCCGACATGTCGGGCGAAAAGGTGATCGAGGCGGCGGCCCTGCACCGGCCCGGCCTTCCCATCATCCGCTGCTCGGGAGCATCCGCCCCCAGCACGCTGCCGGCCGGAATCAGCATGCATTCCTTTCCCAAGCCTTATAGCGCGTCGGAACTCTCCAACTTCGTGGCCTCACTCATCCGTAAGTCTGCCTAGGCGCACGTGCGGCGGCTCCTCAAACTCGAGACCTGGACGCTGCGTGGCAAGACGGCGGCCGACGCTTCCTTCGTTCTCCTCGCCGCCACGCTCGTCGTCCCAGCCGTGCTTTTCGCGGGGGCAAGCTGGCTCGCCTACGGCGAGACCCAGCGGCAATTCGAGGAGCGGCTGAACCGGACTCTCGATCTTCTCTATGTCGGGTCCCGGGCCACCTTCGAGACGCAGCAGCTGATCGTGAGCAACGTGATCAGCCTCGTCGACGATCTGAACGACGATGATATCCGGCACAACGAGGCCAAGCTGCACCAGCAGCTGAAGCATCTCATTCAAAGACTGCCGCAGGTCGAGGACGTCTTCATCCTCGACAGGGAAGGGCGGCCGTTGGTCGCCGCCGACGTGCACCCGATGCCGGAAAACGTCACGGCGGCGGACCGGCCCTATTTCATGGCTCACCGTGATGACCGGCAGCAGCGCTACGTCAGCGAGACGTACCGCAGCCGCATCAAGAACCTGGACATCTTCCAGTACAGCGAGCGGCGCCTGAGGCCGGACGGTGGCTTCGATGGTGTCATCCTCGTGGCCATCCCTCCGTCCTACTTCGGAAAGCTCTTCGAGCAGGCGTCCGGGGTGGACAATTATTCGATCTCCCTCGTGCGCGCCGACGGGGAACTGCTGGCGCGATATCCGGCGTCGACGGGACCAACCAGATTCGAACGCGGCTCGGCGTTCATGCAGGCGATCGCGGCAAACCCGGAGTCGGGTACCTACACCACGCCTCAGGCCACCATCGACGGCATCGCGCGCACAGTGGTCTATCGCAAGCTCCCCGACCTGCCGGTCTACGTGGCGGTGGGCGTCGCCAGCGATGCCGTCCGCGAGGCCTGGATGCATCGCATGTCGGCACATCTCCTGTTCGGGCTGCCGGCGACGTTGGCCCTGTTCGCCCTGGCGCTACTCGCCTCGCGGCGCGCCGCGGCCCAGGCCGATACGCTGGAGCAGCTCCGTGAGGAG
>Ga0182739_1001539_pt1 | contig 23961 bp, 21 predicted proteins | sample eDN5th30CBELigBY_FD_128873 | JGI IMG/M metagenome (GOLD analysis project Ga0182739, IMG submission 128873) | Enriched backyard soil microbial communities from Emeryville, California, USA - eDNA 5th pass 30_C BE-Lig BY (version 2) (version 2) | ecosystem: Environmental > Terrestrial > Soil >... | reverse complement strand
TCCTATGGGAGCTGCGAGAAAGTCCGAGACCCCGCAGGAACGTAGTGACGAGGAGGCTTGGCGCTCGCCCCATGGAAAGCGAGCGGACGCCTCGGAAAACAAATCCATCATCTTATATTTTTTAGAAAACGGATGTGTCAGTATGATGAAAAGTATGACTGGATTTGGAAGAGCAACAAAACATTATCACCATTCAACACTTCATATCGAAATAAAATCGGTCAATCACAGGTTTAGTGATCAGATTATTCGGATGCCAAAGCAGTTTCTATATTTGGAAGATCAAATAAAGAAAATTATTTCTAACTATTTACATAGAGGTAGAGTAGAAGTATTTGTAACATTAGAAGATGAAGAGAAGAAAGGTCAAGAAATTATCGTAGATTGGCCATTACTCGATCAATATTACCAATTGTTTCATCAATTAAAAGACAAATATTCCATCAAAGAGCCTGTCTCGCTTCGTGATCTATTAAATCAAGAAGAGTGTTTTCAGATAGCTGAACGTGAGCTTGATATGGAAGAACTATCAGAAATACTGCTTGCTACAGTGGAAGAAGCAGTTGTTCAGTTGAATAATATGCGAGCTGTGGAAGGAATGGAGTTATATAAAGACTTAGAAACCAACCTTAAACAAACGGAGAAGTGGGTTAAACAATTACAGTCATTAGCTCCAGAAGTGATTACTCAATATCGTGAAAAGTTAAAAACACGGATTGAAAGCTACTTACCGGAATCGATAGATGAAGCACGTCTTATTACAGAAGTGGCAATCTTTGCAGATAAAGCAGATATTAATGAGGAATTAGTTAGATTACATAGTCATATTAGACAGTTTTATCAGATCATGGAAGAACAAAGCCCGATTGGAAGAAAGCTTGATTTCTTACTTCAGGAAATGAATAGGGAAATCAATACAATTGGCTCCAAAGCTAATTCAGCAGCTATAGGATCGATAGTTGTTGAAATGAAGAGCTGTTTGGAAAAAATGAAAGAGCAAATCCAAAACATTGAATAAAAAGGGTTTAGAATAAATCTTCCTAGTTAAAACTAAAAATAATAGGATTGGAGAAGACGAATGTCCATTAAATTAATTAATATTGGTTTTGGAAATATAGTTTCTGCAAATAGAATTATCTCTATTGTCAGTCCAGAATCTGCTCCCATTAAACGCATTATCCAAGATGCTAGGGATAGAGGATCCTTAATAGATGCAACGTATGGTCGAAGAACGAGAGCTGTTATTGTGATGGATAGCGATCATGTTGTTCTTTCAGCAGTTCAGCCAGAAACAGTTGCACATCGATTAAACGATCGTGATGAGATTATAGAGGAAGGGTAGGAGAAAGATTTGGTAGAAAAGGGACTTTTAATCGTTTTGTCTGGACCTTCTGGTGTAGGGAAAGGAACAGTGAGAAAGGAAATCTTCTCACAAAAAAATACATCCTTTGAATATTCCATTTCCATGACAACAAGATCTCCACGCGCTGGTGAAGTAGATGGAGTAGATTATTTCTTTAAATCGAGAGAAGAATTTGAAGCATTAATCGAACAAGGAAAATTACTCGAGTATGCAGAGTTTGTAGGGAATTACTATGGTACACCAGTCGATTACGTACGAGAAACAACATTAAAAGGCAAAGATGTCTTTTTAGAAATTGAAGTAGAAGGTGCAAAGCAGGTTCGCGAGAAGTTTCCTGACGGCTTATTTATCTTCTTAAGTCCACCAAGTTTATCAGAATTGAAAAATCGCATTGTCACAAGAGGTACAGAATCAGAAGAGATTATAAATAATCGAATGAATGTGGCAAGAGAAGAAATAGAAATGATGCACTTATATGATTATGTAGTAGAAAATGATACAGTAGAGAATGCATGTGAAAAAATAAAAGCAATTATTGTTGCTGAGCATTGTCGTAGAGAAAGAGTAGAACCAAAATACAAAAAAATGCTGGAGGTTAATTAATCTATGTTATATCCATCTATTGATAAATTAATGACAAAAATTGATTCAAAATATTCATTAGTATCTGTCGCTGCAAAAAGAGCGAGAAAGCTGCAAACAAATGCAAAACCACAATTAGCAAAATATGTTTCTCATAAAAATGTAGGAAAAGCATTAGAAGAGATTAACAAAGATCAGCTGACATATCGTGTAAATACACCAAGTGGATCAACCGAAGAATATTAATTTTTTTGTGAAAAATATAGTACGGAATAAAAGGCTTAAGTAAAAGGAACAATTCCATTTACTAAGTCTTTTTTCATGGACATAATGATTATTTAATTATATGCTTAACAATAATAGAAGTAATGAAATGGTACATAAGGGTGTTACCGTAATTGTTTAATTTTTAACTAATTAGGTTGATTTCCGTTCAGGATGCTCGCTTTCTGCGGGGCGGGCGGTGAGCATCCCAGGCTTATGGTTTGTGGGATCTTATCTGTCCCGCTAAACCCGCAGGAGTCTCGCACCTTCTCTCCAATCAACCAGGTACTCCAATAGAACTTTTAAAAAAACAAACAAAATTATTTATCATAAACTTTAGAACAGAAAGAAAGGAAGGAGGCACATGATGTTGAATGGGAAGAAGATTCTTCTTTGTGTAACGGGAGGAATTGCGGTTTATAAGGTATGTGCTCTAACTAGTAAATTAACGCAAAAAGGTGCGGATGTGAAGGTTATTATGTCGGAATCGGCAATGCAGTTTGTGAATCCATTGACCTTTAAAGCACTGTCAAAAAATGAGGTTTATACAGATACATTTGATGAGAAAGATCCGAAAGTGATTGCTCACATTGATTTAGCAGATTGGGCAGATTTAATTTTAGTCGCACCGGCAACGGCAAATGTAATTGGAAAGCTTGCAAACGGTATTGCGGATAATATGATCACAACAACTTTGCTTGCAGCAACAAGTGATGTTTGGATTGCTCCAGCAATGAATGTACATATGTATGATCATCCTGCAGTTATTAAAAATATTAACACGCTTCATGACTATGGTTATCGATTTATCAACCCAGGTGAAGGCTATTTAGCATGCGGGTATGTAGGAAAAGGAAGATTGGAAGAACCAGAAATGATTGTTCAGCATATGGAGGACTATTTTTCTCGGAAAAAAAATATTCTTGCAGGTACAACCGTTCTCGTGACTGCTGGACCAACTCGCGAAAAAATTGATCCTGTTCGTTTTATTTCCAACCACTCGTCTGGAAAAATGGGATATAGTATTGCGAAGATGGCAATCGCTTATGGCGCAAATGTTATTTTAGTATCTGGGCCAACGAATCTTACTCCACCAAAAGGAGCTCAGGTTATTTCAGTGGAGAGTGCGGAAGAGATGTATGATGCCGTAATGAACTATAGTGAGAAAGTCGATATTATCATTAAAACGGCTGCGGTTAGTGATTATAGACCGACAATTGTATATGACCATAAAGTAAAAAAACAAAATGGTCCAGAAACAATCGAATTTACACGGACAAAGGATATTTTGTCTGAACTTGGAAAAAGAAAAGAACAGCAAATTTTGATCGGATTTGCGGCGGAAACACAAAATATGGCTGAATATGCAATGGATAAATTACAGCGCAAAAACGCAGACATGATCGTTGCTAATAATGTAAATAGACAGGATTCTGGCTTTGGAACAGATACGAATCTTGTGACTATGTATAAGAGAGATGGAACTTCTATCGAGCTACCCCTTCTTTCTAAGGATGAGGTAGCGGAAAAAATATTGGAACAAGCTATGTTACTGAAAGAAGCTGTTCAAAAATGACGGTAGCCAAAGTAATTGTCGATGTTCCAGCAAAACAAACGGACAGGCCCTTTGATTATTTAATTCCAGAAGAATTGGAAGATGTTATTCAACCGGGGATGCGCGTTATTGTTCCATTTGGTCCTAGAAAAGTACAAGGCTTTGTGGAAAGCTTGGAGGGAACATCTAGTTTTAAATCGCTGAAAAAGGTAATCGAACCGATGGATTTAGTTCCTGTATTAAATAATGAACTTCTATCCCTTGCTGATTGGTTGTCTCATTCTACCCTCTGCTATAAGATTTCCGCTTTTCAAGCGATGCTGCCGCCAGCGTTAAAGGCTAAATATGAACGCAAGATAAAAAAAGTAATAGGGAAAGAACAAGACATGGCAGAAGGGGTAGCTGCTCTTTTTAATAATGCGGAAGAAGTAGTGTGGGAGGAAGCTCGAAAGAATGTGTCTCTTTCTGTTTTGCAAAAGGACGTAAAGAAAGGAACAATAGAGGTTTCCTATGAGGTTCAATCAAGAGGCCAGAAGAAGAAGGTAAAACATATTTATCCTCTTGTAGCGGAATCGGAATTAACTAATTACGAAGAATCGTTAAATAAAAATGCTAAAAAACAAAAAGAATTGCTTGTATATTTTAGTAAGCATCCAGAACCAATTGAACAAAAACAGCTTTTAACGAAATTAAATATTTCTACAGCTGCTATAAAAGGATTAGTCGAAAAAGGTCTTCTCGGTGAAATGGACAAGGAGGTTTACCGAGATCCTTATCAAGAGCGTGAATTTGAAAAAACATATGCCCTGCCTTTAACGGATGATCAAGCAAAAGTTCTTGCACCCATCCATCAGGCGGTCAAAGAGGATCGCCATGAAGTGTTTCTCTTATATGGGGTAACTGGCAGTGGAAAGACAGAGGTTTATTTACAGTCGATCGATAAAGTTTTGGCAAAGGGAGAGGAAGCGATTGTACTTGTTCCAGAAATTGCTCTGACTCCACAGATGGTCAATCGCTTTAAAGGTCGCTTTGGTGAGCAGGTGGCCGTTCTTCATAGCGGCTTATCGGTGGGTGAAAAATATGATGAGTGGCGCAAAATTCAAAGAAATGAAGTAAAAGTGGTTGTGGGAGCGAGATCCGCAATTTTTGCGCCATTTACGAATCTTGGCATAATCATTATTGATGAAGAACATGAAATGACGTATAAACAAGAGGAAAATCCCCGTTACCATGCAAAAGACGTTGCGATTGAAAGAGGGAAAAAGCATGGCTGTCCAATCATTTTAGGTAGTGCGACTCCTTCATTAGAAAGCTTTGCGAGAGCGCAAAAAGGGGTGTATACATTACTGTCATTACCGAATCGAATGAATAATCAGGCCCTCCCAAACGTGGAAATTATCGATATGCGCGAAGAACTAAGAGGTGGCAATCGCTCCATGTTTTCCGAAGTGTTGCTGGAAAAATTAAAAGATCGCCTAGAAAAGAAAGAGCAAACGGTATTGTTTTTAAATAAACGAGGACACTCGTCTTTTGTTATGTGCCGTGACTGTGGGTATGTGGTTAAATGCCCGAATTGTGATATAAGCTTAACCTACCACCGTTTTCAAAATCAGATGAAGTGTCATTACTGTGGCTATGAAACGTATACGCCGACGCAGTGTCCGGAATGTAGCAGTGAGCATATCCGTTATTTTGGCACAGGTACTCAAAAGGTAGAGGAAGAGCTTACGAAAATCCTCCCAGAAGCAAGGGTAATTCGCATGGATGTGGATACAACTAGTCGAAAGGGAGCTCATGAAAAGCTGCTGCAAAAATTCCAAGATGGAGAAGCGGATATTCTATTAGGCACGCAAATGATTGCTAAAGGACTAGATTTTCCAAGAATTACGCTAGTTGGCGTACTGTCAGCAGATACGATGCTCCATTTGCCTGATTTCAGATCGTCTGAAAAAACCTTTCAATTGCTCACACAGGTTAGCGGAAGAGCAGGCAGGCATGAATTGCAAGGGGAAGTTATATTTCAAACCTATACACCAGAGCATTATAGTATTGAGCTTGCGAGCGAACAGAACTATGACCGGTTCTATGAGACGGAGATGATGATTCGCCGCCAACATGCCTATCCGCCATACTATTTTCTTACCATGATTACGATTAGTCATGAAGAGCTAATGAAAGTAGTCGGTGTTTCGGAAAAAATCACGCAGATCGTCAGAAATAGATTATCACCACAAACGGTTATTTTAGGACCAGTCGCTTCACCAATCGCAAGAATAAAAAATAAATATCGCTATCAATGCCTAATAAAGTATAAACAAGAACCAAACTTGGAAGAAGTTTTAAAATCAATTTTAGATCATTACCAAACAGAAATAAGCACAAACGGCCTGCAAATCTCGATTGATGTTAATCCGTTTATTTTGATGTAGGTGTCTTGTTATGAAACGGACTTACTTTTACTATAACTTGATGAGCACAACAAAAAAATAAAAAGAAATGACAAATTGGAAACTGTCATTTCTTTTTATTTTGCACTAATTAATTTTCCTTCTCCAAATAATAAATCCCGATCTGTATATTTTGTTTATGATTACCGAAATGTTCCCCGAATAAAGTTAAGCCTCCGACTCTTTCTGAATCTTCTTCCACAGCAATTTTCAATGATAGAAATGGCGAGTTTTCTAGCTGTAAATCATTGATGGTTATACTAGAGAACGGTTCCCCATCAATTCCTGTGTCCATTTTATTTACCCGAATCGTTTTTAAGAGACCATATTGACTAAATTTATCATTCCACCATTTTGGGGTATAGCGACCTCGCACATCTGAGAAATTCCCAGGTACGGTGTAAGTGCCGAGCTTGACCTTATTTAAGTAAAAAGTGATGTCACTAGGCCATACGTTATTGGAAATCGGAAACTCAGAGGCGAGCTCTAGACTAATCTCGACCATTTCTGGGATTTGATTTGGTCCAAGCAAGTTAGGTATTTTGTATTCTACATATCCTTGTGATAACCATAAGAGCTGTGCATCCACTCTTTGAGCATCCATAAAATATTTAGGATCATCTGCTTTACCGATTATTTCTTTTTCAGTTGCGATTCCACAAGTCGGTTTTGCAGAGAAATCAGTATAATGGCCAATTTTTAAATCAGTAAGATGAAGTAAATATTCTTTAAATATTTTTCTCGGAAAATGGATTTCAATATTATCTATTGCTAAATAGACAATTTTTTGTAGACCTGATTTTCCGGGAGCTCTTTCTGATTTTACGATACCAGCTTCTTCTAGCTTTTGGATATGGCGTGTAACAATGGCGGCACTTATGCCTAAATGTCTAGCTAAATCGGATATATTCATGTTGTTTTTAGAGAGAATTTCAATGATTTCAATTCTTGTTTCACTAGCGAGTGCTTGATAAATATGAAAATAATCTTTTGAAATTTGAATTTGCATAGGCATCTCCTTTAACTTTATAGTTAAACATTAGCTTGCCTACTTATTTTAGCATTCATAGTGTTTAACCACAATAGAAAACACAAAAAATATTATTAAAATAAGATTGACAACGCTTTCCTATGTTGTTAAATTAATAGTGTAAAGTGCTTTATTTAATAATCTTTAACTTTTTAGTTAAAGAATTTGATTGTGTGATGAGTTAAATAAAAAGGAGGAATTATTGTGGGGGCAAAGAGAAAGCTTTGGAAGTATGTTGGAGTAATCGGACTGTCGATTGGTATTTTAGCAGGCTGTGGAGATTCAGAAGCTAGTAGCAGTGCCAAAAATGAAATTACGTTTTGGAATCCATTCACAGGGCCAGATGGGAAAAACATGCAGGCTATGGTAAACGAATATAATAAAACGAATCCTGAGTACAAAATCAAAAACGTTTCTTTAAAAGAAGGGGACATGTATACAAAAATTCCAACGATTGTAAACTCTAAAAAGAATATTCCAGATTTAACAATTGTCCATGCTGAGCGAATTAAACAGTTCAAAGATAATGATATGTTAACTTCTTATAATGAATTGCTCACAGATTTCCCAGAAATTAATGGAGATAATTATGTAGCAGAGGCTTGGAAGATTGGAGAACTAGATTCAGAACGTTATAGTATTCCGTTAGATATTCATACATTCGGACTTTACTATAACAAAGACTTAGTGGATAAATATTTGCCAACAGCATTGGATGATAATATTGTAACATTTGATGAGATTAAGCAAGTTGGAGAGAAAGCACAAAAAGATAAAATTAGAACATTAGGGGTAACATGGCTAAAACCTAACTTCTTGTCACTATATGCACAAAATGGTGGAGAGTTAACAGAAGATGGCATTCAGCCAACTTTAGTTAACCAAGCAGCGAAAGATACTTTTAATCTGTGGAGAGATTATGTGAAGGCTGGTTATACAACAAAGGATGGAGAAGATCCAACACAAATGTTCTTAACTGGAAAAGTTGTTTTTCTTCCAGAAGGAATTTGGATGCAAAACCAAATTAAAGAGTCAAAGGTAAATTGGGGATTAACAAATGCTCCTCAATTATCAGATGACTTATCTAAAGCAGTGAACTGGTCTTCTTCTCACCAATTTGTCATGTTGAAAGATGATTCTCGAAGCGATGAAAAAGAAAAAGGTGTCGTTGAGTTTTTAGACTGGGTTCGTGATAACTCAATGGAATGGGCAAAATCCGGACAAAATCCAGCAACACTTTCTCTTTTAGAAAATGAAGAATATAAAGCAATGCCACAATCATTTTTCTTAGCAACACCAGAACAACAAGCAACATTAAAAATCTTTGACTACAAATACAATGGCTATGTTTCTGAGTTACTTGATTCTAAAGCTGGCGATGTTGTTTTCTCAAAAGCAGAAACAGATAAAGCGTTAGAGGATATGGAAAAAGAAATATCTGCTAAGGTAGCAAAAGATAATACGAATAAATAATTTTAAGCGAAAATGAAAGTATTTTCTTTGAGTTTTGATGCTAGAAATCAATGGCTGTTTAAAAGATATTAAAACACCTGAAGACGCCAAGGGAATTAGCGAGTTAGGAGAAACCCCAATGAAAGTGAAGTGTATTTTGGTCACGGGTAATCTCAACAATCTTTAATAAAACAGCCAAATCAATAAACATAGTAAGGCAGCCTAAATACAGAAACCAAAATTGCTAGTAGGTAAACTTATGTATTTGGGCTGTAACCTTAAAATGTATAAGATCTACGAATCTTATTCTAATAGAAGCAAGAGGAAAGGAAGTAGGGCGTATGGAAACGGTTCCCGCTACGAAAAATGTGAAACAAATGAATATAAAAAAGTCTAGGAATACCTCCTTTGCACCATGGCTATTTTTAGCACCTCATTTGATCATTTTTGGAGTGTTTTTTCTGATTCCAATCTTTTTTGGAATCTATATTTCTTTTACAGAATGGGATTTGATTAGTTCCCCGACCTTTGTTGGATTGGATAATTATAAAGAATTATTACTTCAATCTGATTCCGTCTTTTATGAACAACTTCATAATGGTTTAAAAAACACCTTTTTATTTGTTCTATTTACCGTCCCATTTTGTATTATTGTACCTCTGCTTCTTGCAGCAGCATTAAATACAAAACCAACTCTATGGAAAGTATTTCAGTCTTTATTCTATTTACCATCGTTATTCGCGATTTCTGCAGTCATCATAATCTGGGGACTTATGTTTAATGTAACGTATGGTCCAATTAATAATATTTTCAATCTTGAAACAGTTTGGACTGGTACACAGCCATATGCATGGATTGCGCTAGTAGCTGTAACAGTTTGGTGGACGATTGGTGGAAATATGATTATTTACCAAGCGGCATTGAACGGAATTCCGAAAGATTATTATGAAGCAGCAGATATTGATGGCGCTTCTTCTTTCCAGAAATTTATTAAGATTACCCTTCCGAGTATTAAAGGGCAACTTCTTTATACGGTTGTAATCACAACGATTGCTCAATTTAACGTTTATGGTCAGCCATTAATGTTAACTGGTGGTGGTCCAACAGACTCAACGAGAGTGTTATTAATGGATATTCAGCAAAATGCCTTTGGTTCAGGTCAATCGATTGCTGGGATCTCGTCTGCAATGGCTGTTATTCTTGGACTTTGTATAATGGTTGTTGCATCATTACAATTCTTTTTCTTAAGAGAGAGAAAGAATTAATTAGAGGAGGAAGAGTATGGACAGTAAAAGAAGCAATCCAATACCTAAAATAATCGCGTTTGCCTTTTTGCTTATCATGGCTGTGATTTGGATTATTCCTTTATTATGGGGAGTTGTAACCTCCTTTAAATCAGAAATAGAACTACAAACAGTGGGATTTAAATTTCTTCCGATTGAATGGGTGCTTACAAATTACACAACATTATTAGTTGATAATGCAAGTACACCATTGATTCGCTGGTTTACAAACTCACTTGTTATTTCCCTATCACATACATTATTAGTTTTAATTGTTGTTACATTATCTGCTTTCGCTTTTAGTAGATTGAATTTTAAAGGGAAACATGGATTGTTTGCCTTTTTAATGGCAACGATGATGTTTCCAGGAGTAGTAAATCTTATTCCTCTTTATAAAATCATCGATGTCCTTGGTTGGGTAAATTCACCGATTGCCATGATAGTTCCTGGAGCAGCAGGTGTATTTAATATCTTTCTAGTAAGACAATTTATGAATAATATTCCGCTCGAATTTGATGAAGCTGCCCGTATGGATGGTGCAAATGATTTTCAAATTTTAGGAAAAGTAATTTTACCATTGATTAAACCGGTTCTCTTAGTTGTTTCCCTATTCTCCTTTACGGGATCATGGAACGATTTCTTATGGCCATCCATTGTATTTAATGATATAGATAAGATGCCAATTACACCAGGTCTTCAGTTATTACAAGGGATGTATCAAGCACAACCAACCTTATTAATGGCAGGAGCATTGGTTGCGATTATTCCAACCTTTATCTTGTATCTATTTGCACAGAAATATTTCTTAGAATCTATGTCCCTATCCGCTGGGGTGAAAGGATAATGAATAGAAAGCTAGAAAGAAATTTAGTAAGAATAGTAGGGATATGGCAAATCATCGATGGTCTTTTTACGATCTTACTTTATGGAACATTAAAAAAGGTCGAAGGTGCAAAGCTTGTTGAAGACTCTGGTTTTGCTTATATGAAAGCGATGGAATCTTATGTTGGAAGTATCTATATATTTATAGGTATGTTTGGCGCCCTGTTAATTGGTTTGGGGTTAATTAATTTAGTTTGTGCAAAGAAATATATGATAGATGATCAAGTCCATGTGAAGGTTGCAGTGTGGCTGTTCGTATGTGGAACGCTATCCTATATTATCATGGATATTATCAGTTTAGTTTTATGTATGTCAGCAGGTATCTTAGTTTTAGCAAAAAATAAAGGTATTCGAAAATTAAATATGACAAAAATGAAAGAGTCGGAGGTATAAATTAATGAATGAATTGCATCCAAATCCTCAATTCCACAGAGCGGAATGGGTTTCTTTAGACGGAGAATGGAAATTTGCTTTTGATGATAAAAAAGTAGGAGAGAAGGAGAGATGGTATGCATCTTTTCCAGAGAGTACACCAATAAATGTACCGTTCACTTATGAAACGAAAGCAAGTGGTATTAATCAACAAGAACACCACGAAACGGTTTGGTATGAAAGAACGATTACAATCGATGATACAAAAAAACATCCGATTGTCCATTTTGAAGGAGTAGATTATGAGGCATTTATCTATGTAAATGGTAATCTCGTAACCATCCATCAAGGAGGTTACCATGGTTTTTCCGTAGATGTAGCTGATTATGTGACATCTGGTGAGAATAAACTGACTGTTAAAGTCAAAGATTCCAAGGATTGTGCACAACCGAGAGGAAAACAGCGCTGGCATGATGAGAATTTTGGCTGCTGGTATGTTCAAACAACGGGAATATGGAAGTCCGTTTGGTTAGAATATGTAAATGAAGCTCACTTAAATCATGCGAAAATTACGCCATTATTTGATGAGCAAGAAGTTGTGATTGAAGTTGAAACAACAGATATTCCGCTTACAGCAGAAGGATACAAAGTAGTGGCATCTATCCACTTTAATGGCAAAGTGATTAATGAATTAACCGCTAATATAGTTGATAATGCTGCTTCACTTAAAGGAAGTGTATTAGAAAGACTAGATCCATGGACAATGAAGGCTTGGAGTCCAGAAAATCCGAATCTATATGACCTGACTCTTAAACTGTACGATCAAGATGTATTACTTGATGAAGTTCAATCCTATTTTGGTATGCGTAAGATATCCATTGAAGGAAATAGAATCCTTCTTAATAATAGAGAGCTATATCAACGCTTAATTTTAGACCAAGGCTACTGGGAAGAATCGGATTTAACACCACCAAGTGTTGCGGCGTTAGAAGAAGATATCGATAAAGTATTAGAATTGGGATATAACGGAGTCCGGAAGCATCAAAAAGTAGAGGACAGTAGATTTTTATATTTAGCGGATAAAAAAGGTCTTCTTGTCTGGTTAGAAGTTGGTTCAACGTTTGGATTTAGTGACAAAGCAATTCGTAATTTTTCCCATGAATGGTTGGAAATTGTGAAGCAAAATTACAACCATCCAAGTGTGATCACATGGGTACCATTTAATGAATCATGGGGAATTGGTAATATCCATCATGACAAGCAGCAACAGGCTTTTACGGAAAGTATCTATCATTTAACAAAAGCATATGATAGCAATCGCCCTGTTATCACAAATGATGGTTGGGAACATACTATTTCCGATATTATCACACTGCATGATTATGAAGAATACGGATCACTTCTTGCAAGCAGATATGAAGATAATGAAAAATTAATGTCTAATTCTATCCAGTTTAATAAAGGTTTTTATGCCTTTGCAGATGGTTATCCATATAAAGGTCAGCCGATCCTTATTTCTGAATTTGGCGGAATCGCTTTCCAAACAGAGGATGGTTGGGGCTATGGAAATCAAGTAAAGGATGAAGAAGCGTTTTTTAAACGTTTTGAAGATATCCATCATGCTGTTCAAGATTTAGAATATGTATGTGGTTATTGTTATACACAACTAACCGATGTACAACAAGAAGTAAACGGCTTGCTTACAATCGATAGAAAACCAAAAGTTTCCGTTGAGAGAGTAAGACAGGTAAATACCCGAAGATTATAATCATAGGAGTGTATAAAGATGACGAGACAAGAATATCCGCGCCCTCAGTTCGTGCGTGATCAGTGGATTAACTTAAATGGAACATGGCAATTTCAATTTGATGATGAGAATGTTGGAGAAAAAGAGCATTATTTTAATAAAGAAACACTTGATAAAGAAATTCAAGTACCGTTTGTTTACCAATCTACGTTAAGTGGGATTGGGGAAAGAACGGTTCATGAATATGTATGGTATAAGAAAGAAGTGGTTATCCCCAATGATCCTGGTAAAAGAACAATTTTGCATTTTGGTGCGGTCGACTACTATTGCAAAGTTTATGTGAACGGACAATTCGTGGGAGACCATGAAGGCGGACATACTTCGTTTTCATTTGATATTTCGAATTATTTAGCAGAAGAAAAACAAAGTATTACTGTTAAGGTCTATGATCCTTTAAAAGATGAAACAATCCCACGTGGCAAACAGTTTTGGGAAGATGAGCCACGAGCAATTTGGTATACGAATTCTACAGGAATTTGGCAAACTGTATGGGTGGAACAAGTAAATAAAGAACATATTGAAAAAGTTCGATTTACATCTGATCTTGATCACGGTGTCGTATGGATAGATTTTGCTTTAAATAAGGATACAGAAGTTTCAAAAGCTAATTATTATGTGAACTACAAAATGATGTTTAAGAATACTTTAATCGCAGAAGATCGAATTAAAATGAATAATATTGCCGAAAAACGAGCAGTTGACATTATCCAAAATAAAATTTTCCGTACGAATTTCCATGACGGCGGTTACACTTGGTCACCAGAACATCCAAATTTATTTGATGTTTCCATCGAGCTCTGTGATGAAAGTGGAACAGTTTTAGATAAAGTGGAATCCTATTTCGGCTATCGGAAAATTCATACCGAAAATGGAATGGTCTATTTAAATAATAAACCGTATTATCAGAAACTTGTGCTGGACCAAGGATATTGGCCAGAGGGACTTTTAACAGCGCCGAGAGCAGAAGATTATAAAAAAGATATCGAATTAGCGAAAGAAATGGGATTTAACGGATGTAGAAAACATCAAAAAACAGAAGATCCTCTCTTCTTACATTATGCAGATACATTAGGCTTTCTAGTCTGGGGAGAATGTGCATCAGCTCCTGTTTATACAAAAGAAGCCGCAACAAGATTAATGAAGGAATGGATGGAAATTGTGGAACGAGATTATAATCATCCATCCATTATCACTTGGGTACCACTAAACGAAAGCTGGGGTATTCCAGATATTCATTATGATAAAACACAGCAGCATTTTTCAACAACCATGTATCATATGCTCCATGCAATTGATGGGACACGACTAGTAATCTCTAATGACGGATGGGAAGCGACGGTTACAGATATTTGTGCGATTCACAATTACGGTCATGGGAATGCAGATGAAAAGGCAAAATATCAATATTTCAAGGAATCTATTTCAACTGTTGAAAATTTACTTACCCATGCCCATAGTAAATGGGAAGTGTATGCGGAAAATCACTCCCATCAAGGAGAACCAATTCTGTTAACAGAATTTGGAGGCATCGCATTTAAAATGGGCGATCAAAGCGGTTGGGGGTACACTTCTGTGGAGAATGCAGAAGATTATGTAACCGAATACCGCAAAATCATGGAAGCAATTTTCCAATCAAAAGGACTATGGGGCTATTGCTATACACAGCTAACAGATGTTGAACAAGAGATTAATGGTATTCTAACGTATAATCGCGTTCCAAAATGCGATTTAGCAAAGATTAAAGAGCTGAATAATTTGTTCTTTCCAGATCGATTGGCGATTAAGGGGTAAATGTTTCGTTAGTTACTATAATCAAGTTAGGGAACGGGGAACCGTTCCTTTCTTTTTGGATAGTAATATGTTAAAATGTTCAAGGCTCATGACAGCGAAAATGATGGATGGTTTAAAGTTATCCTGAGTTTCCTGACATGGGTTTTTATTTTGTTAACCCAAATATAATTAACGAACTTATTAATTTCCAAAAGGAATACATAGCTATTTTGTATCAGGGTTTGATAAAATACAAAAGAATGAGTTTTAGTATAGGCTGTTTGGACGAACTTTATTTAAATAATAGGAACAATAATTAAAAAGTAGCCTTCGTTAAAATACAAATTTAACCGGCTATCGCTCTTAACGTTTGGAGGAAATAATGTGGCAGTAAAACAAATTGTAATGTTTCCAGATCCGGTATTAGAAACACCGTGCGAGGAAGTTACAGTCTTTGATAAAAAATTAGCAAAACTATTAAATGATATGTATGAGACAATGATTGAATTTGATGGAGTAGGACTTGCCGCTCCGCAAATCGGTATCTCAAAACAAATTGCAGTAGTAGATATTGATGACGAAATGGGTACACTGGAATTAATTAACCCAAGACTATTAGAAATAAACGGCTCGCAAGTAGGACCTGAAGGGTGTTTAAGCTTTCCAGGATTATTTGGAGATGTCGAAAGACCTTTTTCCATAAAAGTAGAGGCTCAAAATAGAAAAGGGAAAAAATATATAATAGAAGCAGAAGAATATTTAGCGCGTGCTATTTTACATGAAATGGATCACTTAGATGGAGTACTATTTACTTCAAAAGTGATTCGTTATCTAGAGGAAGATGAGCTAGAAGGAGTGGAAACAAATGACTAAAGTAGTATTTATGGGAACGCCTGATTTTTCCGTTCCAGTATTACAAAGATTAATAGAAGAAAAGTATGATGTAATTGCGGTAGTTACACAGCCAGATAGACCTGTTGGCAGAAAAAAAGTACTCACTCCCCCTCCAGTAAAGGTGGAAGCTCTAAAACATAATATTCCAGTCTATCAACCAGAGAAAATTCGCCAATCAGAAGAGCTGAAAACAATTATCTCGCTTAACCCAGATATTATCGTAACGGCTGCTTTTGGTCAAATTCTACCGAAAGAACTATTGGATGCACCGAAATTTGGATGTGTAAATGTGCATGCTTCATTACTTCCAGAATTAAGAGGTGGAGCACCAATTCATTATAGTATTCTCCAGGGAAAAGAAAAAACAGGTATTACGATTATGTATATGGCAGAGAAATTAGATGCCGGTGATATTATTTCAGTAGCAGAAGTAGAAATTACGGAAGATGATACAGTTGGAACACTTCACGATAAATTAAGTAGTGTCGGAAGTGATTTATTATCGGCAACTTTGCCTAAACTGTTAGCAGGAGAAATTACGTCGATTCCTCAAAATGATGAGGAGGCTACATTTGCGCCAAACTTGAAACGTTCGGATGAAAAAATCGATTGGTCTGCTTCAGGAGAAGAAATTTATAACAAAATTCGTGGCTTAAATCCATGGCCGGTAGCCTTCACCCTTTATCAAGGGAATGTGATGAAAGTATGGGCTGGAAAGAAAGTTGCTAAAAAAATAGAGGCTGTTCCTGGAAAGATTGTAGAAATTACGGAACAAGGACCGGTTATTGCTACTGGAAATGATACGTATATTCAATTAACAGAAGTGCAGCCAGCAGGAAAGAAGAAAATGGATATTGGTCAATTTTTACGAGGTGCAGGCAGCAAAATGCAAGTAAATGAAATACTAGGAGTTACAAATGAAGAAAACTAGAAAAAATGTACGGGAAGCAGCATTAGATATCCTGGAAAGTATTCAAAAAAATCAAGCGTACAGTAATCTATTATTAAATACGACGATTAAAAAAAATGAGATTCCAACTAAAGATATCGGTTTGTTAACAGAAATCGTTTATGGAACGTTGCAACGAAAAATGGCTCTTGAATATTATCTTCGTCCTTTCCTTAATAAAGGAAAGAAAATAGAAGAATGGGTTTATATTCTCCTGCAAATGACTGTTTATCAGATTGTTTATTTGGATCGTATTCCAGATCATGCTGCAATAAACGAAGCGGTTGAAATTGCTAAAAAAAGAGGCCATAAGGGAATTAGTGGTTTTGTAAATGCGGTATTGCGAAATATGCTTAGACAAGGATTACCGTCTTTTAATGAGATTCAAGACGATATAGAAAGACTTTCGATTGAAACAAGCCATCCTCATTGGCTTGTCAAAAGATGGGTTGAGCAGCTTAGCTTAGAAGAAGCAAGGAAAATGTGCGAAATCAACTTAACAGCACCAACGCAAACAGCAAGGGTAAATACAACGAAAATCTCTGTCGACGAATGCTTAGCGCTCTTAATAGAAGAAGGCTTCCAAGTAGAAGTAAGTGCCGTAATTCCAGAAGGTATAAAAATTCTCCGAGGGAATGTAGCGCACTCGACAGTTTTTGAAAAAGGATATTTAACCATTCAGGATGAAAGCTCGATGATTGTTGCCTATGCTTTAGATGTAGACAAGCCTTATTCGGTATTGGATGCTTGTGCTGCACCAGGCGGTAAATCGACGCATATTGCTGAAAAGATGAACAAGGAAGGGAAAGTCCTTTCGATCGATCTACATGAGCATAAAGTAAAGCTAATTAAGCAAAATGCTGATCGCTTAGATTTACCAACGATTGAAACGAAAGCAATGGATTCAAGAAAGTTAGACAGTACGCTTGAAGCAGAAAGCTTTGACCGCATTCTGCTTGATGCCCCATGTTCAGGCTTTGGCGTCATGAGAAGAAAACCAGACATGAAATATACGAAAACAGAAGCAGACGTTGATCGACTACAGAAAATCCAATTAGATCTATTAACTTCTGTTTCCTCTCTTTTAAAAAAAGGTGGATTGTTAGTATATAGTACATGTACGATAGATAAAGCAGAAAACGAAGAAGTCGTTGAAAAGTTTTTGGCAGAGAATGTCCAGTTTGAAAGAGACTTAACACTTGCTGAACGATTACCATTAGATTTACAACAATATACAACAGGAAATGAGCTACAGATTTTACCGCAATATTTTGGGTCAGATGGCTTTTATATTGCAGCATTAAGAAAGAAGGTGCAATGATGGAACAAGTAAAAACATCATCAAGAAGAAGACAAAAAGAAGAACCAACGATTCCATCGATTTACTCGATGCAGTTGCAAGAATTAAAGGATTGGTTAACAGAACATAATGAAAAGGCATTTCGTGCCGACCAAATTTTTGAATGGCTTTATAAAAAGAGAGTAACCTCTTTTGAAGATATGTCCAACTTATCGAAAAATTTACGACTATTGCTACAAGAGCATTTTACAATTACGACATTAAACACACTTATTCAGCAAACATCTAATGATGGAACAATTAAATTTCTATTTGAATTACATGACGGTTACTCTATTGAAACAGTTTTAATGCGCCATGATTATGGTAACTCTGTATGTGTAACAACACAAGTAGGCTGTAGAATTGGCTGTACATTTTGTGCTTCTACTTTAGGTGGATTAAAAAGAAACTTAGAAGCAGGAGAAATCGTTGCTCAAGTCGTAAAAGTACAACAGGCATTAGATGAAATGGACGAGCGTGTTAGTTCGGTCGTAATCATGGGAATTGGGGAACCATTTGATAACTTTAATAATATGTTAAGTTTCCTAAAAATTATTAATCATGAACAAGCATTAAATATTGGAGCAAGACATATCACGGTATCTACTAGTGGAATTATCCCAAAAATTTATGAATTTGCTGATCAAAATATGCAAATTAATTTTGCTGTTTCCCTTCATGCGCCTAACACGGAGTTAAGAAGTAGACTAATGCCAATCAACAGAGCTTATAAACTGCCTGAACTAATCGAAGCAATCCGTTATTATGTTGATAAAACAGGAAGAAGAGTGAGCTTTGAATATGGTTTGTTTGGAAATGTAAATGATCAAGTAGAACATGCAGAAGAGCTAGCAGAGCTTGTCAAAGGAATAAAGTGTCATGTCAACTTAATTCCTGTAAACTATGTACCAGAAAGAGATTATGTAAGAACACCGAAAGATCAAATCTTTTTATTTGAAAAAACGTTAAAGAAACATGGAGTAAATGTTACAATCCGTCGTGAGCAAGGTTCAGATATCGATGCTGCATGTGGACAGCTTCGTGCGAAGGAGAGAAAAGAAGAGACGAGGTGATCACCTTTGAGTCAAATTTTTATGACTGATAAGGGGAAAGTTAGACAACATAATGAGGATAGTGGAGCGATTATAAGAAATAAAAGCGGTCAACGCCTTGCCATCGTAGCAGATGGCATGGGCGGACACCGTGCTGGTGATGTTGCAAGCTCACTTACTGTTGAAAAACTGACAGAACTTTGGAACATGGTAGAGGAAATGAAAACAGCAGATGAAGCAGAAAACTGGTTAAAAGCGAATATTTTAAAAGTAAATCAGTATGTCTTTGATTATGCATCTACACATCCAGAATGTGAAGGTATGGGGACGACGATAATTGGTGTGATTAGTACAGAAAATTTTGCTACGATCGCACACGTTGGAGACAGCAGATGCTATCTTTATAACGAAGATGGCTTTAAACAAATTACAGAAGATCATTCCTTAGTAAATGAATTAGTTCGTATGGGGCAGATTTCCAAAGAAGCTGCTGAGCACCATCCACGAAAAAATGTCGTTTTACGAGCGCTTGGAACAGATGCTCAATTAGATATTGATGTGATGACTATTGTATTTGAAGAAGGAGACATCATATTTATTTGTTCAGATGGGTTATCGAATAAAGTAACAGATCAACAAATTAAAGAAATCCTTGAAAAAGAGAATACACTTGAGGAACAAGCTTCCACATTAATTGAAACTGCTAATATAAATGGCGGAGAAGATAATATCACGGTTGTTATATTAGAGCATGGGGATGGTCATCAAGCAGGTGAAGTGCAATGATGATTGGTAAAAGAATAAGTGGTCGTTATAAGGTTTTAGATATGGTTGGCGGAGGTGGAATGGCAAACGTCTATCTTGCGCATGATATGATTCTTGATCGCGATGTAGCTGTTAAAATGCTAAGACTCGATTATGTTAATGATGAAGAATTTATTAAACGATTTCATCGCGAAGCACAATCAGCAACAAGCTTAGCTCATCCGAATATTGTCAATATTTATGATGTTGGGGAAGAAGGAGACATCTATTATATTGTTATGGAATATGTGGAAGGCGATACATTAAAGCAGTATATACATAAACATTCACCGCTTTCTGTAGAAACAGTTATTGCAATTATGCAACAAATAACCTCGGCAATTGCACATGCTCATCAAAATAATATAATTCATCGGGATATTAAACCGCATAATATTTTAATAGATAAAGATGGGAATGTAAAAGTAACGGATTTTGGAATTGCAATGGCATTGAGTGCGACAAGTATTACCCAAACAAATTCTGTACTGGGTTCAGTTCATTATTTATCTCCGGAGCAGGCACGTGGGGGGATGGCGAATAAAAAATCAGATATTTATTCACTTGGGATTGTGATGTTCGAATTATTGACAGGGAGACTTCCTTTTTCAGGAGAATCCGCTGTTTCCATTGCGTTAAAGCATTTACAATCCGAAACACCTAGTGTCAGAAGATGGAATGAAGTAATTCCACAAAGTGTGGAAAACATCGTCTTAAAAGCTACTGCAAAAGATCCTTTTTATCGATACAATAGTATGGAAGAAATGTCAGAGGATTTGCGTACTGCTCTTGATGAAGAAAGAATGGATGAATCCAAGTTTTCGATACCGGTTGATGACGAAGCTACAAAAGCAATTCCGGTTATTACAAATGATGGTTTATATAAAAATTTCGATGAAACAATTGTTCATAAAAATGAGAAAGAAGTCCCGGCAAAACAGCAGGTAAACGAAAAACCGAAAAAGCCGGAAAAGAAAGAGAAAAAGAAAAAAGAAAAGAAAAAAGGTAAAAAAATAGCGGCAATTATTATTTCGACGTTTCTTGCATTGATTTTGATAATGGGACTAGTTATTTTCGTACTACCAGATTTACTTGCTCCTGATGATATAGTAGTTCCTGATGTTACTGGTCTTGAAGTAGATGCAGCAAAGACGGCGCTAGAGGATAAAGGATTTGTAGTGTCAGATACTATCACTTTGAATAGCGATGAGGTAGAAAAAGGTCATGTTATTAAAACAAGCCCTAGTGCAGGAAGCGCACGTAGAGAAGGAACAGAAATTGTCATTTACGAAAGCCTTGGAAAAGAAACAGTTGTTTTAAGTGATTATGTAGGCAGGAAATATGATGATGTTGTGAAGCTATTAGAATCAGAAGGCTTCGATTTTAAAGATATTGATCCAATAGAGGTATTCGATGATAGTGAACCAGGAACAATATTAGAACAGAATTTTGATCCAAATGAGGAAGTAGTGCCAAGTGAAACATCTTTAGAGTTTACAATTAGTAAAGGCGTCGAGTTAATTAGCATAAAAGATTTATCCGATTATACGAAAAAAGAAGTAAATGATTATGTTGATGCTGTTGGGTTGACCGTAAAATTTACGGAAGAGTATAGTGATTCCGTAGAAAAAGGACTTGTTATTTCCCAATCTCCAGAGGCTCGAACTAACTTGAAAAAAGGAACAGAAATTTCTGTTGTTCTTTCTAAAGGAAAGAAAGAAGTCCAACCGAAAGAAGTAATGAAAGAAATTTCGATACCGTATGAGCCAACCGAAATGACTCCGGATGGAAAGCCTGTAGAACAAACAGTAAGAATTTATATTGGCGATTTTAATAATAGTATGACAGAACCTGCTGAAACGTTTACGATTACGGAGAATACCAAAAAGACAATCTATCTTCAAATTCCCGAGGGACAAAAAGGCTATTATCGAGTGCAAATTGACAGTGTTGTCATCCTTGATGAGGAAGTTCCTTATCCAAACTAATAGACGTTCGTATGTGGTTTGAATTTAGAAAGAAAGGGAATGCTTTTTTAGAATGTGGTTTTCTAAAAGACTGTTGTTCTTTCACATAGTTTTTTGAAACATACTAGAACTTTTTAAAAGAGAGCTATAGTAGTAAGGAGCGTTATATTTATGCCCAAAGGCAAAATCATTAAAGCATTAAGTGGATTTTATTATGTATTAAGTGAGGGTCAATTAATACAATGCCGCGGAAGAGGGGTTTTTCGAAAAAATAAGATTACCCCTTTAGTAGGGGATGAAGTCGTTTTTCAGGCGGAAAACGAAACAGATGGCTATCTTTTAGAAGTAAGCGAAAGAAAAAATGAATTAGTAAGACCACCAATTGCCAATGTTGATCAGGCTATTCTTGTATTTTCGAGTGTGGAGCCTGAGTTTAGTACAGCTTTATTGGATCGTTTTCTTGTATTAATTGAATATAACAGAATAGATCCAGTCATCTGTATTACCAAAATGGATTTGGCGAGTAGCCATGAGGCGGAAAAAATGAAAGAATTTGCAGCACAATATGAGGCAATTGGATATCCTGTTATTTTAACCTCTTCTGAGACAGAATTAGGAGTAGAGCAGTTACTTCCTTATGTTAAGGATAAAATATCAGTATTTGCAGGACAATCAGGTGTAGGAAAGTCTTCTTTATTAAATGTAATAAGACCTGATTTAGAACTAAAAACAAATGAAATCTCTTCCCATTTAGGAAGAGGAAAGCATACAACTCGACATGTAGAGCTTATCTCAATCGGAGACGGTCTTATCGCCGATACACCAGGTTTTAGTTCCCTTGAGTTTATGGAAATCGAAGCAGAAGAGTTGAATTATTGTTTTCCCGAAATAGAAAAAACAAGCGAAAACTGCAAATTTAGAGGCTGTCTTCATCTTTCAGAACCAAAATGTGCAGTTAAAGAAGCCGTCGAAAACAATGAAATCCCATTATATCGTTATGAGCATTACAAAGATTTTCTCCAAGAAATTAGAGATAGAAAACCTCGGTATTAGTTTTTTTGCTGGTTTCTAAAGGATTGTTGTCTTAGCGCGAGCCTCACGGAAAGCGAAGTGTATTCCGGCTGCGGAGAATAACCACAAACTTTACGAAACCAGCCTAGTTTTTTAATGGTTGTTTCGATTCAAAAGAAAACATTTTGCAGGATCAAAATACAGCTAAAGAGCATTTAAACAATCAAATTCAATTAAGTTAGAATGTACCTTTTAAAAGCAGATTCTTTATCTATAGCGCTATGTTTAGTTTTAAACATAGGCATATAAAAAAGAGTCTGCATTTTTGTATAGAAAAAGAAATAAGAGGAGGAGAAATATGATTGTACATATTATGGCTGGTGGACCTAAGCAGTATATTCCTAAGCTAGACAAGTATCCGAAAGATATTTGTTGGATTGGCGTAGATCGAGGCGTTATTTATTTAATGGAAAAATCTATTCCGACCTATGCTGCTTTTGGTGATTTTGATTCTATTTCAGAAGAAGAACTACATAACATAGAAGCAAAAACAGGAATTATTAAGCGGTTTAAACCAGAAAAAGATGAAACAGATATGGAGCTTGCTCTTCTGTGGGCAATCAAAGAGGGAGCAACACTCATTCGACTATTTGGAGCAACAGGAGGAAGACTCGATCATACGATAGCAAACCTTCAGCTCTTATTAAGAGAAGCTATAGATCATAAAGATGTTAAAGTGGAAATTATCGATAAGCAAAATAGCGTAGCCGTTGTCCCAGCAGGCTCTTACACCTTGAAAAAAATGAGTGAATATAAATATATTTCATTTTTTCCTTTTAGTACAAAGATTGTAGGTCTAACTTTAGAAGGTTTTAAATACCCTTTAGTAAGGAGAAATCTTCCTGCGAGCAGCACATTATGCATTAGTAATGAACTAATTCGAGAAACTGGTACTTTTTCCTTTGATGAAGGCATATTAATGGTAATAAGAAGTTGTGATTAAATTTGATAAATGATGGTACTAATTTGTTTTATCTGAATAGGATATGTAAGTGCTAGCGATGTTTATTGATTAAGGAGGGACAGTATTCATGAGATTTTATACCATTAAATTGCCGAAATTTTTAGGAGGACT
>Ga0182739_1001538_pt1 | contig 23975 bp, 26 predicted proteins | sample eDN5th30CBELigBY_FD_128873 | JGI IMG/M metagenome (GOLD analysis project Ga0182739, IMG submission 128873) | Enriched backyard soil microbial communities from Emeryville, California, USA - eDNA 5th pass 30_C BE-Lig BY (version 2) (version 2) | ecosystem: Environmental > Terrestrial > Soil >... | reverse complement strand
GATCAGGCTGTGCAACCCCGACCAGCTACGCCTGATCGGGTGCTCACTGCCGTGCCTCTATCACATTGAGGGGGTCCCTTTTGGAAGAAAAAACAGGGTCCCGATTCTGTGGTTATTGACAGCAAGCCGCGAACAGTTGGAGTTGAGCGCCGATGGAGGCTATTTCATGCTCGGCGCTCGCGCTTGTGAGGAAGCACTGAGCCGGCAAGGTATTGCCGGTGGGACGAGCATTTTCTTCACTCACGTTGAGCGTCGCAGGGATTTAGTCAGGCCGTTGCCTGACCCAAATCCTGAAGCAGTTGTTGCCTCTTAGCGCTTCGAGCCTTCTGCAGCAGCGTTCTCATCTCGGCCTTGAATTCTTCCTGCGGAAGATCTGAGGCGATCTTGTACGGGATATCGTCCATTCTGCTCATAGCGCTCCCCGGCTGAAATATCGACATTATGGGGACGTCTGACTGCTTGTAGTCACTAAGCTTGCTAGGAAGGAACGGATTGATCTGGCCTACATCTACTTGGGCATCGGTGACGACAAGAATGTCAAACTTGTGCAACTCGTTGATCATATCAGCGTACGGCAGCTCAGGCTTGCAGATCACGATATCACTTAGTCCGAGAAACTGAGCCTCGGCGACTGCGTCTTGGTGCTGGCGGGAGTAAATATAGAATCGGGTTCTGAAGCGCTCTGACTCTGGAAGAGAGTGCAGAACATTCAGCAACGCACCTGGACCCCGGTTCGAGTAAAACGAGCCAAAATAGGCCAGATTTAAGTTGCGGTAACTGGGTTCGTTGGAGGAGTCAGGACTAGTCAGCCACCCACGAGCGACCGGGTGCGGTGAGATTTCGGCCTTTCCGCTCATTGTCCGCTGGGTGTGTTCAGTTTCTTGGTAACTGAGCATGTAGGCTAACTGGTTCTCGTTCGTAAATACTAGCTTGTCGGCGAGGTGGACCGCCGCAAGTTCGCACCAGTAGAACAAGTTCCGCTGCTCAGGATCGTATTCAACACCGAGTTCATCGAGCCGCCGCAAAAGTCCGGAGCTTGTTAGCCAATCATCCTGAAGATCCCCTTTCCTTACTCGGCCTTCGACATCATGGAATAGCGGGTCTGAAAATTCGGCGGTCCAGAAGATGTCAGGCTGGCCGAGCTTAATTTGGATGGCAGCGAAGTGGGAGCCGACCCATTGAGCTCGGCTGTAAAGCGTTCTGTATTGGCGCGAGCGGTTCCTCTGAATCTCTGTAGCAACCGAGTGTGCTTTTTCTGCGAATTTACGAATACCCTTCCAATCCGAAAAAGCGATCGGACATTTCAAGACGTGATGTCTGGCTAGTAAGGGGGTGAGGGGGGTCAGTAAGCGCTGATCGACCTCTCTCTTGTCTGCCATTGAGTTTGAAATTACGTCACAAATCTGTCCTTGCTCGTAAACTCTTTTTGCCATCACGATGGCGCTCGCATCCTGAAAAGGCGGGAAGCAATATGCGACAAGGAGGTTTCTGGAGGCTCGGTCCTTAAGCCGATCGACAGGGAAATCTGGAATGTTATGTCCCTCAATCTCCGTAAGAGTTTTGAGATAATCTTCAGGCCGCTCCAAAAGATAGGCGCTCATGAAATCAACCTGAGCATTTCGTTTGTTGAGATTGAAGTTCCGGATCTTTGTAGTTTGTGGAAGCGAGATGATGCGGCTTATCTCTTTAATCACGTCGAGGCGCTGAGGAATGTAAAAGTCATAATTTAGGACAGGGCGCGACAGCGACCCTTGCCGTACGTGACGGACATAGACGCATCGTTCAGGATCTTCGTCCGCATTTAATTTAATACGAGGGAAACGTGCGTATATCTCGCAGTAAAATGGTGTGTCTTCTCCATTCTTCAGATGAGTGATGAAAGGAACGCATCGGGCCATGAATGTGGGAATTGCCTTGCAGCAAGACATTGTGGACAGTGCTGATGCCTGCTCGGGCAGGAACTCTCTAGGGCGATATACCTGGAGCAGCTGATCGTTCGCAAGGTTGTTTGTAACTATGTTACCGTCATCGTCGATGTTCTGGAGATGGGAACATGCAATAAAGTCAGGTGAAATGCGCTCGAGCATCGATTCGATGTACATCGGTGAGACTTGGTCGTCTGCATCGATGAACGTGATGGACGAAAATCGCGCAAACTTAATGCCTACATTTCGCGCGTTACTTAGAGACGGCATGGCATCATAGTGTATCTGCGACGCTATCCGTGGATTGTTACACTGCCATGATCGGATAATTTCTTCCGAACCATCCTTTGGGCCATTTATAACAAATATCAGTTCAAACTTTTCTACCTCAGCAGTTTGAGCTGCGAAGGAGTCGAGAAGCGTCTGAATCCTCTCTTCTTCTTTGTAGATAGCTATTATAGCAGAGAGGCCTGTCTCGACTTGGGCAACCTTAATATCGGTGCTTATCTCTACGTCTGCCGAGTTAGCTTCAACTCGGATGCTACCTGAACTCCATTCGAGCGGCGGACTGAGGCGGAATGCTACTTCGCCGTGGGCCAGCACTAAGTCTAAAGTGGAACTCTCCGAGGTGATCCCGTCGAAGATCGGCGTTATCGTAAGTTTTGTAGAACTTGGTTGTAGTGAGAGCGTTCTTGCCTCTAGCGCTACATGAATTTCGCCAGCTCTGCTTAACGGCAGGTGTAAAATCGTAGGGGCTGTTATCTTTATCCAGGACTCCGGCTGCCGCAGCTTCTCAGGATCACTCGGGACGAGAACGCGTGGGACATTCTGAATGTCATACCGAACGGTTGCCTCATCCCGTACGGTCGGCAGTATGTCGTAATCTGATGAGTTGCCGCCGCTGGATAGTGCAGCTGACATCGCAGTCGTTCGCTTCAGGGATCGATAAAGTTGCCAACATCGTCTCTGAGCGAAGTATGGCAGACGGTGATAAATTGGCAGGGCAACGCGCCGGATTGCAGTCTTCAAGGTTGAGGGCACTCTTCACCAAACCGGATACATGTTAACGAAAGGAGGAGAGACATACGCAATTATGTGCCGAGTTGGAAGGTCGGCGTCGATAACATTACCAAACGGAAGCGTACGAAACGAGATATTTTCCCTAAGCCTAATTCACCTTAACCAGCGATCAAAGGGTGCGACGGGGCAAGGAATCTCTTTATAGCTTCAATATCTTCGTAGTCATCACGACAAAATGGATGAACCCCAGCATCGTTGCATCGGGAAAATATGCGCTTCTGGATCTGATCAGGATGATCTTGGTAAAGGTCAGGATGGAGCTTCTCCATAGACGAAAGAGAAGTGCTATTCACAAATGCCACCGCCTGATCTGGAATTTCCGAAACGGTTTTCGACGCTACCTCAATCCCACGATACTTGATCGTATAGAGGGATAGATAATCTACCGCGAAATTCTGTCCCCACTTGTAGTGGGCGCGTGTCGGTTCTGGCACTTGCGGGACATCGATCCGCCGATGGTATCTTTCAGAAACGATTTGTGTCAGCAAATATTTGCGGTACAGCTTCTCCTCACCTGGCGAGGCCAAGGATGTCAGGGATGAAGACATAGCGTCTGGCTTGAAGTGACTCAGGATGAGGATGGTGCCAATCTCGGTCAGCCCTGATGTATAAGGCCATGTGGTAATTCCGGCGATATTAAAAGGTGCCACGCTTCCGTCTCTTACTCGCGTTCGTTTAGTCGAAAATTGACTGGCGGAGGCTTCGAGTATGCTCCCAAAAGACTGCCGTTCCGTTCCGAAATACTGCTGAGCCAGTATGGAGGCTATTCCCATAAAGGACCAGTTGTGGGTGCGGAGTGGAGTTTCTGCGAGGTTAGTTGAGACGATGACGGGGTTGAAGGATTCGAAGAATGCTCTTTCCCGTGAGAAGCGCCCTCCAAAATCCATCGAAACCAGCTTCGTCTGGTCGGGCATTAAACAAAGCGCTGCAAGGGAGTCAAATCCGCCGCTGAAGTTCAAAGTGTCGCTATTTTCCTTCCTCGGCGCCCAGGATCGTCCCGATCCTCGGCTGGTAAGCTCGCAGCCCATATAATAAGCGAGTGCAGCTCGGGTAGCTTCAGAGAATGAGATGTCAATATGGACCTTCTGGAAGCGCTTTCCGCACAAGGTTGATAGAGCTACAGCGATCAAATCATTTGGCGGTCTGTTCGGAACATTCTGACGAAGGAAAATCGGATAGCTCCTGACTTCATGCTCGCCAGGATAGCAGTATCGGGCCAAGAATTCGATCGTGTCAGATCCAACTTCGATATCAGAAAAGACAATGGTGCCGCCTGACACTTCCGGCAAGCGCCGCAAAAATGCAAACACTAATACTATCCTTCCTCATCCGACAACCGGCCGCAGAACTGCCGTTCATACCTAGCACAACAATTCAGAAGGACCAGACCGATGGAAGCGAACTTCCAGCGATCACTGTCGCTTGTGCGGGCAATGACCACGCAGGAAAGTGGATGAGTGGCAGCAGCCAAGCCCAGCACTCGGGGGGGGGGTGGGGGGGGAAGGCCGAGCTACTGCCGACGGCAATTTAGCATGGAATATCACATGCGGAAGACGGTGGTTTAAGGCAGTTGACCGACAGAGTGGGAGCAAAATCGGTTCGCCCACTCTGCCGACCTGCCACCACCCCAGAAGTTTATCTTCCTCGGTCTTGATCTGCTCAGCAATCTATCCGTTCTGGAAGGTTAATCGAATTTGGTGCGCATGAAAAAGCCCGCCCGGGAGGAGGATGGGCGGGCTTATCTGAGATGCAGCACGGGAGGAGGGTGTGCTGCATTCGTGTCGGCGGTTCATCTAGGAGGAGGAGACGGCCGACGGCCCGGTACCTAGGAAAAATAGCCTCGTCTGACCACCTTAAACTACAGCGGTGCGGCGATCTGACCGTGTGCCGACCTTTAGTTCAGTTCACGCCTGATGGCCAAAGCCGCCAGAGGAAAAGAGCTACTGCGACAAACCACAGAGCGACGACAATAATGAGCCCGACTGTGCTCGTTGGCCGCTCCAACCGCTGTGCAGCCATTGCGCGAAACTCTTCCATGAGCCCCGGAGGGATGAGGCGAACTGCCAGAAGGATGCCGATCGGCAGGATCAGCACGTCATTGAGATAGCCAAGAACCGGGATGAAGTCCGGGATGAGATCGATCGGGGATAGCGCGTAAGCAGCTATTGCAGCGGCAACGACCTTCGCAATCAGCGGTGTGCGAGGATCGCGGGCGGCAAGCCAAAGAGCTACCACGTCGCGTTTCACCAAACGTGCCCAATTCCGCATCCAGTTCCACACGCTTGGGCTCCTCATCTCGGCGCGAAGGCATCGACAATATCAATTTGATGATTGGAAAGGAAACTCATGGAAGCGAACTTCCAGCGGGCGTTGACGCTCGTGCTGAAGCACGAAGCGCAGGAGAAAGAGGTGTGGCGCGCGATACCGGAATACCCGGGATATGAAGCTTCATCGCTCGGGCGCATCCGTTCTCTCAAGCGAAGACGTGTAAAGATCCTCTCTCAACTTGACACACGAGGTGGGTATCTAAGGGTGGTTGTTTCGAGAGGCGGCAAGATGACCACGCCAATGGTCCACAGACTAGTTCTTGCGGCTTTCAAAGGACCGCCGCCAACCCTGGCACACCAAGCGGCTCACAACAACGGCGTTAGGACAGACAACAAGCCCGAAAATCTCAGGTGGGCTACATGCAAGGAAAACCTTTCTGACAGAATTCGGCATGGAACGGCCCCGCGCGGTGCAAGCAACCCCCGGGCGGTTCTGAGCGAAGGCGCCGTAGATTTCATCCGGCGCAATTATGTCCCGGGAACCGGACGATTCAACCCCGGCAATGGCAGCAAGCTAGCCGCTCGGTTCGGCGTTACAGCCCAAACAATCCGGCACGCGGCCAAGTCCGTTACCTGGGCGTCCTAACTCCCCCACAAGAGAGGATTATAGATGGCGAAAGGAAACTTTCTGGCCTGCCATACCACCACGGCTAAATGGGAGGGCGGGTGGTCGGATCATGATGCTGATCCCGGCGGCGCAACCATGTTCGGCATCACGATAGCCACTTTATCGCGGTGGCGCGGCAGGGATGTGACGAAGGCGGAAGTGAAGGCGCTTACCCGGGCCGAAGCGGAGAATATTTACAAGGGGTGGTACTGGGACAAAGTGAGAGCTGACGACCTCCCGGCTGGCATCGACCTCGTAGTTTATGATTACGCGGTGAACAGCGGGCCGGGGCGGGCCATCAAGCATCTCCAGCGGGTGTTGGGCGTGGCCGAGGACGGCATTATCGGCCAGATGACGCTCGCCGCCGTCCGGGCCGCGACCCCGGAGCAGATCATCAACAAGCTCTGTGACCAGCGCATGGCCTTTCTGAAGGGCCTGCCGACATGGAGCACGTTCGGCAACGGCTGGACGCGCCGCGTCTCTGACGTGCGCACCCACGCGCTGGCGATGGTCATGGACGACCGGATGGCTGCGAACCCGCCTACGCCAACACCAAAGCCGCAAACCTCGCCTTCGGCCACGCCTGCGCCAGGCAAGGGCAAGGGCGGGCTTATCGGCCTCATCATCGCGGCAATTGCAGCCGCGGCCGCCATCTTTCTCGGCATCACAGGAGACTGACCCATGTGGCAGCGTATCAAGACTCTCTGGAGCACAAACCACACCATCGTTTGGGGCCGCTTGCAGGTTCTGGCGGGGATATTGATCACCGCCTTCGCAGCACTGGACCCGAGCCTGTTCGCCCAGTATGTGCCGACGGCTTACCTCCCGATCTACTTCGTCTTCGCAGGGGCCGTCACCGAGGCAGTGCGTCGGTATAAGGCGAGGGATCTGGAGTGATGGAAGCGCTCATCGCAGGGGCATGGCCTTACCTGCTGGCCGCTGGCGTGGCTCTCGCCGGCGCGTGGCAGCTATTCGCATCGGGCAAGAGAGCAGGGCGTGACGCAGAAAGGGCGAGCAATGCAAGGCAACGCGAAAAGGATCTCGATCGCATCAAGCGGGCTGCTGATGCTCGGCCTACTACTGACATCGTGTCAGACCCCTTCAACAGGGACAACGGCTGACGTGTGCATCATTTGGCGACCGGTGACCTATTCGGCCAGCCAGGACAGCGCACAGACGATCGACGAAGCGCGAGAAAACAACGCAAGGCGTGACGCTTATTGCGGCTCTTAGGCAACCACAGAACGACGCATGAATTAAGGGGTAGGGCATTGCCACACAGGAACGAAGATATGGACACCGCCGTAGACCTGCGACCCCGCGTGGTTGCACTGGAACAGGCTGCCGCTGCCAACTTGCAGAGGTTTATCGCACTCGAAGACTGGCAGCGCAAATGGGATGTTGCCCAGGCTGCAAAGGATGCGGAATGGCGCGGCATGGACGCGCGCTTCAATGAGCGGTTCACCAACATCGAGAAGCAAATCGGCGGGATCGCGGAAACGCTCAAGTTCCTAAGCCGGACTTTTATCGGGGCGGTTATCCTTGCCTTCGCCGCCTTCATCATCAATGGCGGGCTGAAGATCCCGTGAGGGGCATGATGCCTCCTTAACACCAGTTCTCCCTACGGCCTCTCCATTCATGCGCCAGGCCGTTTGCAACCAGCATGCGGCCCACGTCCCCGCGACTATTCCGGATGGTCACCAAGGTACGTCCGTATCGATCGCGTCCCGTTCTCGTCACGACAAAAGACTCGCTCGCCAAGATGGCGCGAATCATCTGAGTTGCTTTTGCAGCGAGTTCTCGTTCGTGACGACATCTCCCGTTTGTTTCGGGCGTGTTGACGTTTTCAAGTCGCAACTTCTCGCCGCGGATCCACAAAGTATCGCCGTCGACCACGCAGGTGATGCGTTTGGCGGAGCCGCAAATCGACAAGTTTGGATAGGAATGCACAGGGTCCGCCCATCCTGCCGACGGAACGGCATTTAGGGCAAGCGTGATTGCTATGGCTATTTGCTTCAAGTCTTGCATCTATCTGCTTCCGACACCTACGAGCTGCCTCAAGAAGGTTCGGCCCTTGCGTGTCAGGCTAATAACCCGCTGACGGCGATCCTTGGGGTCCACGTTGATCTCTAACATGCCGTGTGCTGGGGCAATCGTCGTGCCGTTGCTACCAACCCAATAGCCCACATTCCTGTATGTGGTTTCAGATCGGAAACCTAGTGCACGCTGTAAGTCTTTGATCGTTAAGTGTTCGCCCCGGAGGTCTGCCTCGGCGGTCACTAAGAGCACCAGCATGGTCGGAAGTTGCAACTTTGGATCAAATCTAGCGAGCTGTTGAAGCACGCGGGCGGTACAGCCGATTGACGCAACCGTCACCGCTGCTTCAGCCGTTGGCACTCGCTCTCCGCTAAGCCTGCCACTGCGACTCGCCCTTTGCACCATGCCGTGAGGTCGTCTGTGCAACCCTGTACCCCCGACTCACCGAGTCCCGAGAGGAAGCTTATTCATTCTACTTGTATATGCAACCTGGAGTGGATTTCACTGCCGTCTAAGCGACGTATCAGGAAAGCATTGCGGCAACTCCTGACCTGCGTTTATGCTCGCGTCTAGGCAGATCCGGCGATCTCGACGTTCTTTAAGGCTTTCAAGTTACTATTGTTGGAGCCTTTGATATGTTCCTGCAAAATGTGCGCGGCCGCCGATTCAAGGGAGGACAATCCGTTCTTATCACCATATCGCTTCAACGCTGCTGCTTCTTGAAGAGATAAATCAACAGCTATCAGGACTCTCATCTTGCCTCCTCCAGACGGTCGGAAACAAGCATATTAAATGCGCCAAATCAACTCGTGTAAACACACAATTCTACTGCGAAACACCGCCAGATCTTGCAGGCATGTGCGATGCAAGTTGGTCAACGATATACAGTAGCTGAAATTCATCCACTGGCTTGTGCAGGATTGGCACTCCGTTACCGAACTCGCCGCAAAGCTGATGTGGGTCGCTTACGGCGCTCGCCACGACGAAGGGAATGCTCCGATCTCTCAACACCGCCGCAACCGGCGTTACCAGCTCATCACGAAGATTGACATCAAGGATCGCGACTGTAGGGAGTTTTTCTTCGAGGATCTGCAGGGCGCGGTGGACACTTGGAGCCGGTCCCAAAACGATCCAACCATGATCCTCAAACACATGGGTTAGATCCATCGCGACGAACAATTCGTCTTCGACGATAAGAACACTCCGTGGCACGCCCCAACTCTCCCTTAGAACTCTGGGGCGCGAACGTCCAAGGGCTTGAATGGTTCCCATAGAGGAAGTGTGTAGCTGCGACGGTAGAACTGTAGCAGTGGCCAGCTTTGATGCTTGACGCATCATGGGGGGGGGTGGGCGTGCTGACCACTGCCAATAGCCACCTAACATCAGCGAGGGAACTTCGTAAGATGTTAAATGCGCACGGCTCTTCTACGCTCACTGTTTCCGCTGCTGATCCGGGTCGAACTGCGCAATTCCTTGGATCTCACACAGCTTGTTCGCGCATACAGCCGAAAGATCGTCCCAAAGGGCATTGAGATTATCGATGAGCATCTGGAGGTCTTCATCGACATCGCCTTCTTCCATTATCAAATGGATAGTTGCACGACAGGTGGCCTCAGCTTCTATCAGTGCGGTGTAAATCGCCATCGCTTGCCTGAGGTTTAGATCCTTCTTAGTCAGGATGATTTCGATATCGCTTTCCAGCCGATCCGCAATCATGCCTTGCTCAATGAGGGACTCCACCAGGGCAGGGTCCATTGCATCCTCCATGCAAGTGAGTGGCCAATCTGCTTGTAAGTAGATATCGCGCTCTTGGCTGCCGGCAAATCAATGATCAGCGTTCAGTGAAACAATCGCGTGGTGATGCTGCTCCCGGATAAGAATGATCCGCATCGCGCCGTGGCTGGCTTTCAGATGCCCGGCGTAGCGCAATCAAATCTTTCGTCTGTCGGGAGCGTTGGACGGAATTGATTCTCTTCTAAACGCGTTCCACGACCGTCGCATCGGACTTTGTTTTCTGCTTCGCTCAATGCGGCCAATACGGCATCGTACATCTATGCAGCTGAGGTGGGGGGCAACGTCGTCACCGTTATATATGACGCTTTCGTAAAGAGAGTTCGTGAAGGCGAGGGCGTGCACCGCTCGGGGGTGAGACAAAATCTCAGTTGACTCTCTACGCAATGTTCTCATTTTGTTCGCATGGTCAATACAGCCGCGCCCGGATACGCCTACCCAGTTTCCAAGCTGATCCAGCATCGCTTGATCCTGCGCGTTCGTTGCCACACTTGCAAGACGCTGCACCATTACCGGCCCGAGGACTTGATCCAGATCTTCGGCGATGCCGATGTGAACAGTCTTCATCGCCGGATGAAGTGTGAACAGTGCCGACGCAACTCAGCTCTAAGCGTGGATTTTTTCCAACCGGTGGGCTCTGACGCAATCGGTCTCAAGATCCGCCGCTTGGTGGCAATCAAGCTTCTTCGCGTGCCGGTCTGGCGGGAAGAATGAGCCACATTTTGGTGATTCGTTGGTTTACACCGAACCTCGGAACGCCAATGTTTGCTTGGGCCGCCGTGGCCCGAGTTTACCGGCATGCTGTTGATTCTGTTCAGAAACTACACGACTGGGGGTCAAGGGGTCGTGGGTTCGAATCCCGCCGCTCCGACCATTTTTCCTCATCCATTTCCTTGATGCAGCGGCAGCGGCTAATGATAGCCGGCAAAGGCTTTTGCGTTGCTGTTCGAAAACCCTTTCCATTTCGAGCCTTCGCCTGCTGACGAATGCGAAACACCCCGAAGCGATCGCAGACCACTTCGGGGCTATAGGTTCGATGAAGCGGTTTCCTTACTTGGTGGAGCCCGTCATCGTGCTGTCGGCATTGTGCGATTTGTAGAATGCTGTCTCGAAGTCATAGAAGGCCTGGAGAGCTTTCTGGTCTACGAACGGCAGCAGCTGGGTCATATAGACCCCGCCCACTTTGTTCTTTGGGTCAATCCAGAAGAAGGTGTTCCGCAGTCCTGCCCATGCGAGGCTGCCAGCGGGCCTTCCCGTAGGTGCGTCCTCTTCATTGATCATGAAGCTCAAGCCCCAGGTCTTCTCAACACCGGGGAAGAACTCGGCGTCTTCCGAGCGTGCCGGGTCGGTTGTGTAGATCATCTTCACCCGCACGTCGCCCATCTGGTTCTTTGCCATCTCCTGGACGGTCTCAGCCTTCAGGATCGTCTTTCCGTCGACGGTGCCTTCGTTCAGGATCATGCGGACGAACTTAAGGTAGTCGGGTACGGTGCTGTACAGGCCGCCGCCACCATAATCACGCGGAGGGTTCTGGTCGGCGATATAGTCGGTAGCCTCGAGTTCACCCTTTTCGTTGCGCTGATGGCTCGTTACCCGGCGACTTTCCATCGCGTCGGAAAGCCCCCAGCTCGTGTCGTTCATGTCGAGCGGGTCCGTTATGTTGGCCTTGACGTAGTCGGCCAGTGGCTGCCCGCTGGCTTCACGCACCAGGTAACCGATCCAGTCGATGGATTCGCCATAGATCCAGTCTTCGCCCGGATCGAACAGCAGTGGCCTCAGCCAGGTCTCCTCCTGGTATACGTTAGCGGTGGCAATTCGCCCTGAGTCTCGGTGTAGCGCTTGAGCTTGTCCGACCATTGGACATATCCGAGGCCTGAGGAATGGGTCATCAGGTGGCGAAGTGTAACCGGCTTGTTCGGCTTCCGGAGTACCGGCTTGCCCTCAGCGTCAAAATCCTCGAGCACCATGAGCTTGTCGGCCATCGGTAGCCATTTGGAGATCGGCGAATCCAGGTTGAGCTTTCCTTGCTCCACCAGCTGCATTGCGGCGGCGGCGGTGACAGCCTTTGTCATCGAGGCGATGTTGAAAACGCTTTCCTCGTTAACGCCATCGTTGCCGCCGAGTTCACGAACTCCGAATGCGCCGATGAAGACGGTATCGTTGGCATCGGTAACGCCGGCTACGGCCATTGGAACGTCGCCGCGCTCGACAGGGGCGCGGAGAGCTTCTTCAAGCTGAGTGAAGTCAGAGGTGGGGTTGGCCGTCGTCTGTGCGGCCAATGGTTGGATCAGTGCTGCGCTAAGCAATGTCGCAGCCGAGAGCTGTAATACCGAAGGTAAAAACATTGAGCGTCCTCCTGTTGCAAAGAATCGCCCCCGCTCGATAGTTTGTTCAGTCGGTGCCTCAGCCAATATAACGCTGCTTTCGCATCCATGTATACTGCAATTGCGGACTTATCGCATTTTGTGACCGAGGGGGGGGGATTCGACCGTCGATGCCCGAGGCCCAGCAAGGCCGACGGCGTTGACAATTGCGCACGAGACGGAAGGGAAGTGGCAGCTTGAGCGCGTCCTGAAGAACCTGGCGCAGAGCATACCCGTCACTGCCATGGGCGGGACACTGGGCATCCGGCCGTCGCAGTATTTCGCGCTAATCCGACGATGGGAAACAAGGGGGCGTTAAGACACTTGGCAGGGCAGGAAAAGTGGATCCCGCCTGGTTCCTGGCGCAACCCAAGGACGCCAGAAACAAACACAAGGCGTCCGGAAGCCGCGCAACGGGGAGACGGGGTTGATCCGGACGCCTTTGGTAGCGTGTGCGCAAGAGGCTGGGGCCAAATGCTGACTGTATCGTAGGGTAACCCCAAAGTTTCGCTACGGAACTCATCCGCGAGTTCATTGGCAAAAGTTCCCGATCCCGTTGCCAACTATGCGCTTGCAGGCGAGCATAATTCCAGATTGACTGAAGTATCTGCGGACATGCGGAGGAGCTTTCACGGGGGAGGATGAATGACCGGAATTGCTGCCGAGCAACCCAGTGGACCCCATGGCCGACACGATCACTTCCCGGTCCATGCCAGTTCCCCTGCATCTTCTTTGCAGCCCAAAATCCGTATCAGGTGGTGGAACAGGATACCGCTTCGCTGGCAGATTTTTGCCGCCTTCGTTTTCGCCACCTCCGTCGCGGGGATCGTCGCGACGATCGTGACCATCTACGACGCACGCCGTTCGGCGCAGTTGGAGATCATGTCATCAATGCGGCTTGCGGAGCGCTTCGTTCTTGAAACCATGGCTCGCACCCCTCAGGACGCAAACGGAGCGGCCGTGCTCGAAGCGCTTGCCAAGGAGCTGGGGGAACTGCGTCACGTCCGCGTTATCACCACCACTCTCGGCGGTGGCAGGTTCTCGGTTCTGCCCATGGCGGATGCGGCTCATCTCAACGAGACGCGGCAGGTGCCCGCCTGGTTCTCGAAGCTCGTTCAGGTGGAGGACATCCGGCGTGAGTTGAGGATCGGCATGGGCAGCCGCCAGATCGGCTCCGTCATCCTGCTTGGCTATGCCGGTGACGAGCTCGCAGAGGTCTGGGAGGAGAGCAAGAACCTGGCGGGCATCGCGCTTGCGTTCAATATTGCGGTGGCTGCCATTCTTTACTTCGCGCTTGGGCGGGTTCTCCAGCCGTTGACCAGTCTGGCCAAGGGATTGCAGGAACTGGAGAGGGGGCAGTTTCAGCACAGGCTCGTCAGGCCGGGTGTTCCGGAGCTGGCTGATATTGCCGGGCGCTTCAACGCGCTTGCCGAACGGCTGGCAGGCGCCAAATCAGACAATGAAAGGCTGACCCGCCGTCTGATCACCGTTCAGGACGATGAGCGTCGCCACATCGCTAACGAACTGCACGACGAGATCGGCCCATGCCTTTTTGGCCTCAAGGCAAACATCGCCTCGCTGGAACAGCTGGTCGACCAGCAGGCACATCCCTCCGCCGACAGGATGCGCGACCGGATCGCAGCACTTGGCGACATTTCCGACCAGATCCAGATGCTGAACCGCCGGCTGTTGAGTCGCATCCGGCCCATGGCGCTGGGGCATGTGCCTTTGGTCGAGCTGGTGTCTGGATTAGTTGCCGATTTCGAGCGGGTCGATGCGCACCCGCAGATTTCATTGTCTGTAGGATCTGTTGCGCCGAGCTACGGCGACAGCATCGATCTGACCGTCTACCGCTGCATTCAGGAGGGAATCACCAACGCAAAACGCCATAGCGAGGCCCAGGCGATCAACGTTCGGCTGGCGGAGCAGCTGGTCGACAGAAGCGGCCCCGACGATGCCGAGCAGGGGGCCTTCGCTCTGAAGATCACGGTGGAGGATGATGGCAGCGGCTTCCCGCCTGGCAAGCCATGGGGGTTCGGCCTGACGGGAATGGATGAGCGCGTGCGCGCGCTTGGAGGTACGCTGACGATCGTGGAACGCGCCGAGGGCGGGACCAGGCTTGAAGTCGCCATCCCGCTGGACGACAATCGCCGACAGGTCGCGTTTGCCGATCACAGCGAAACAGGGAGCAGACAGCAATGAGCCGCGTACTGCTTGTCGATGATCACCCGATCGTGCTGCAGGGCTGCCGCCGTATCCTGGAGGATGCGGGGGTAGCGGAAGTTCTGGAGGCGAGCAGCGCCACCAGCGGCTATCGCACTTTTCTTCGCAGCCGTCCGGAGACGGTAATCGTCGATCTGGCCCTGAACGGCAACCGCCTTGGCGGGCTGGACCTGATCCGCCGGATGCGCCGGCATGATGCCCGTGTACCTATCCTTGTGCTGAGCATGCACACCGACCCGCACATTGTCAGCCGGGCGCTGGAATCTGGAGCCACGGGATATGTGCTGAAGGAGGCGGGACCGCGCGATTTGCTGGCTGCCTTCCAGTCTATTCGCGCGGGCAAGCCCTACCTGAACCACGAAATAGCTGTTCAGATTGCGATGCTGGGATCCCGGCGCGACGGTGGCCCCTACGGCAACCTTTCGCCGCGTGAGCTGCAGATGCTCACCCTTCTGGCGGACGGCAAGACCTATGGCGAAATCGCCGATAGCCTTAGTGTAAGCTACAAGACCGTCGCCAACAGCTGCTCTCTGTTGAAGGAAAAGCTCGGAGCCAGGAACCTGCCGGAGCTGATCCGCATGGCAATCCAATATGTTTCCGACTCACCGGAGAATATTTCTGGAACAAGACCATCCCTGGCGGCAGGATAGTTGCAGCAGCTCGATAATTGCTTCCACGACCTCGCGCAAAAAGCGAAAGCATTTTTCTCCCGAAGTGCCTCTGCAGAAATCATATCGTTGCCACATCTCAGGAAGACTGCGGCATTGCCGTGACCGTCAAACATCGATCACTGCTTAACATTCAACAAAATTTGTTATGTGACATATATGTCATAGTAAATTCGTTCATGGGTGATAAACATCCCCTCATCGAAATGTAACGGAGGGGCTTCTCTGATGAAGTTTATCATTTCCACTGCAGCAGCAGTACTGCTGTCCACGTCCGCGTTTGCTGCCGACGCTGTTTTCGTCAACGATCCTATCCCTGCGGCTCAGGTTCCTGCCTATCTCTGGAGCGGTGCGTATATCGGCCTTAACGCCGGCTATGCTGGCGGCAAGGCTGAGGCAACCGACGGTGAGTTTGGCATCAGCGCAACCGGCAACGGTTTCGTCGGTGGTGTTCAGGCTGGTTACAACTGGCAGTCCGGTTCGGCCGTCTACGGTATCGAAACGGATATCCAGTACTCGGATGTTTCGGTCGAGATTGCTGACTTTGACATCATCGAGATTGACTGGTTCGGTTCGACCCGTCTTCGCGCCGGCTTCCTTCCGACCGATCGCTTCCTGGTTTACGCGACCGGCGGTGTAGCCTACGGCAAGTACTCCATCGACCTTGCAGATCTTTCGGACACCCGCGTTGGTTGGACTGTCGGTGCCGGCGTGGAATACGCCATCGACGACAAGTGGTCCCTCAAGACGGAATACCTCTACACCGATCTCGGTAGCTGGGATATCGCAGTTGATGAGGGAATTGCTGCCGACGTTGACTTCAAGTTCCACACGGTTCGCGCCGGCCTGAACTTCAAGTTCTAAGCCGAAGCTTCCATTCCTTCAAAACGCCGCGGGGCTTGCTCCGCGGCGTTTTTCGTTGAGGCTATGTGTTGCAGAGGCACCGCCCATTTCGGTCCCAGCATGGGCTCGTTGTCTGAGTAGCTGCTGAAGCAGGTCTGATCCTTCCAATCTAATATCCGTTAATTAGTCAGCTAACGTGTTACGCGTGTGACATAATTATCATAGTGCACACGTTTAGCCGTGATACAGGAGCTCCCGTTATCTAACCCATTTGGAGTAGTTCCTGTGAAGTTCATTATTGCCACGGCGGTTGTCGCATTGCTTTCCACCTCTGCGTTTGCCGCTGACGCTGTTTTCGCCTCTGATCCGGTTCCGGCTGCAGTCGCTCAGGCTCCCGCCTATGCCTGGAGCGGTGCTTATGTTGGCGTCAACGCCGGCTATGGCTTCGGAAAGGCCAAGGGCTACTACACGGATTTTGAAGATCCTGAATACAGCGAGAACAGCAGCCTCAACGGCAAGGGCTTCTTGGGTGGCGTGCAAGCCGGCTACAACTGGCAGTCTGGCTCGGTTGTTTATGGTCTGGAGACCGATCTCCAGTACGCTGACATCAAGGCCAAGGAAGAATATGAAGGTGCAGCTAAGATCGACTGGTTCGGCACCACGCGGGCGCGTGTAGGCTACGCACCGGCTGACCGTGTTCTGGCTTACGCCACGGGCGGTGTGGCCTACGGTAAGCTGCGCCTCGACACCTGGCTCTTCGATATTTCGAAGACCCAGATTGGCTGGACGGTCGGCGCTGGCGTGGAATACGCGCTGGACAACAACTGGTCACTGAAGACCGAGTATCTCTACACCGATCTGGGCAAGTGGACGGTCACCGAATCTGACTGGGACCGCAACGAGATGTCCTTCAACTTCCACACGATTCGCGCCGGTCTGAACTACAAGTTCTAAGCCGAAGCAGTTGTTTCCGATAAGACGCCGCGGGTACCTCCGCGGCGTTTTTTGTTGGCCGGAAGTCTGGTCGAGCCAGACATGTAGCGAGCTGATGGGAAATGGCTCCGATGTCGTGGGGCGGTCGAACTGTGCTGAATATGACATGACAGTTCGACCAGGATGCTAGTTGACCCTCTCAAACAGCTTTGGAGGGGCTCCTGTGAAATTCGTCATTGCAACACTCACTACCGGACTGCTTTCAACTGGAGCAACCGCCGGCAGCGCAGTTCTGGTCGATCCGAATGAAAGTGCGGTGCATTCGTGTAGTGGCGCCTATCTAGGTGTCAATGCCGGCTATGCCTACGGCATTAGCAGAAATAAATACAAGCATTTCACCTATTCCGAATTTGACGTGACCCTTAGTATCCTCGGAGAAAATCTCGTCGCTGGCGTGCAGACCGGATACAACTGGCGCTTTGGTTCTACGGTCTTTGGCGTCGAGACGGATGTCCAGTATTCGCCAATGAAGATTGGTCACTATAGTAGTAGCGTCGAGATGGATTGGGCTGGCACCGCCCGTGGCAGGCTCGGCTTCCTGCCGGAAGAACGTCTTCTCGTCTATGTGACGGGCGGAATAGCCGTTGGGCAGCTGGAGTTCGTGGTGAGCGAGTATTCCTTCGCGGTTTTTTGCGGCCCCGGATGGCGGCTTTGAAGAACGACTTGTTCTTCAGTGCGCAGAGGCGGATAATCTGTGCAGGACGGGTGAGGCGTATGGAGGATAGAATGACTTCTAGCTTCAACGTCCAGAAAGCCGCTGGCTATGAACAGCTCATGGGCCGGTGGAGTCGGCAGCTTGCAACGCCTTTCATCGAGTTCGCTGGCGTAACCGATGGCGAAACAGTTCTTGATGTCGGCTGCGGAACAGGCAGCCTGACTTTCGCAATGGCCGAAAACCTCCGAATCAAGGCGATCGCGGCTGTTGATCTCTGGCCAGTGTTCGTGGCGGCAGCATCAGAGCGCAATACGGATCGCAGGATTTCAATTCAGCAGGCTGATGCCTGTAGTCTGCCGTTCACAGATGGCAGTTTCGATCGTGCCCTGGCGCTCCTTGTCCTGCACTTTGTACCGGAAGCCCCCCAGGCGGTCCGCGAGATGCGCCGGGTCGTTCGGCCCGGTGGTACCGTTGCCGCTGCTGTATGGGATCACTACGGTGGGATGCCTGGAATGCGAATGGTCATTGATGCTGCAGCGGCCATAGATGAGGCGGGCCGACAGCTTCGCAGCCGCTACGCTTTCCAACCGATGGTCCAACCGGGGGAGCTCAAGCAGACCTTTATTAGCGTCGGCCTTGAGGATGTCATTGAAACGGAATTCACGATCAGGATGAATTACCTGGATTTTAATGACTTCTGGGCACCCATATCCGCGGGTGAAGGACCGTTGGGCATGTATGTCGCCGGGCTTGATGCTGGAAAGCGAACGGAACTGGAAAGCAGCGTCCGTGGAGCCTTTGAATCAGGCCGGCCAGATGGACCGAGATCCTTTGCCAACGTTGCTTGGTCGTGCCGTGGGCGTGTTCCGTGACGAAGGCTGATGAAACGCGCACGAAGACGCAGTTGCCGCCACATCCGTGTCCTTTGAGCGGCAACAACGTCCCGAGAGGCGATCTTACATCCCCGTATGCTTCTTCTCGCCCATGTCCGGACGTCCGCCGGTGACGGCGGCGAAGAGCATCTTGGCAGAAGCGGTGATGGAACCGGGGCCGTCCCAGAATTCGGCGCTGTTTGGCGAAACGGAGATCAGGCGGATGTTAGGGTCTTCCGGCGAATCCCACCAGGCCTGCGCAAACGTGCTCCAGAGCTCGCGGATCTTTTCGCGGTCGTTCGAAACCTGCGCCTGTCCTTCGACGACCAGATAGTCGTTGGCCGAGTGATCGGCAAAGCTCAGCTGTACGGTGTGGTCATCCTGGATCTCGCCAACCTTTTCGCTGTTTGCGTCGGTGAGGAAGTAGATGGCTCCTTCATCCTTGCGAACGATGGCCGACATGGGCATCTGATGGCCGCTCACGCTGAAGAAGCAGGCCCGGGTGTTTTCCGCGATTTTCCATGCCTTTTCCGGATCTGAAGCGGTCATTTTTATCTCCTTGTAGATGAACTTGAGCAGGCTGCAGCCTGACCCTTAAAGTGCCGCGAAGGCGAGGGGACCTGCAGGCTGGTTCTGTCTGCAAACGTGGAAGGGCTGGCCTTGTTCCAAGGGTTTTGTTGCGCAATCAGGTGGAACTACGGGTGATCTACGGCGTTGGGCTCCGGATAGTCGAAGCCAGTGGATGCTGGCAGGCAACAATCGGGAGAGTTACATGAAACGCATGTTATCTATGGTATGCGCTGCTGCGATAGCAGTGTCAGGCGCGGCAACCAGCGCGATGGCAATGCCCGTCGCCGGTTCTGCGAAAGCCGAGGTCGGCTCAAATCTGATCCAGGTTCAGAATCCTGACCGTAGGCGCATCGTCGGCCCAACGCGCGGCTACTATCGAAGCGGTCGGGACGTCTACTACAATGGTCACCGCGGATCGTTCCGCCCGCGTGAAGGGTGGCGTCGCCACAATGATGCATGGTTCCCGCCGGCAGCCTTCATTGCTGGTGCAATCATTGGCAATGCTATCTCGCGCAGTGCGAACCCGCCGGCGCCAGTTTATCGTGGCGGTCCTGCAGTAAGCTTGCCTGCTGCACACGTGCAGTGGTGTTCGCAGAAGTACCGTTCCTATCGTCCGGCAGACAATTCATTCCAGCCGTATAATGGCCCGCGTCGGGAATGCCGTTCGCCATACTATTGATCGGCTGCATAGCTAAACGGCCGCTAACCTTTGAAGCGGTCTGATGGCGCTGTTCCAGCGCCATCATGCCCCAGACCAGGCCAAGGATCAGGTAGAAATGCCGCCAGTGGTCTGTATCGATGATGCTGCCGAGCGCCACGTGGCCCAGGAAGGCTGCGTAGGCGCAAAGCAGATAGGGCTGCCATTCGCGTTCGCGTAGCAGGATCCGGAAACCGGCAACGATAGTCCAGACGGTCAGGATCAGATAGCTCGCAAATCCCAGCCACGAATAATCCATCAGCGTCTTGAGCCAGATGTTGTGCGTATCCTCACCAAACATCGGTCCGAAGACGAGCGGGCCGATGCCGAAGGGCTTTTCCATCGCCAGTTGGAAGCCCAGCGCAAAGCGTGCGAAACGACCCACCCGGTTTCCGTCATAGTCCTGCACCAGCTGCGCGCGTTGTTCGAGCAGCGTCGCGATGGCGGGGATCTGGAGCGCGATGATGATGCCGACGGCAAGCGCTGTAATGGCGGCAATGCACATCAGGATGATCCTGAGCCGTGTCGCGCCGCTCCGATGCTGGATGAAGAGGGCAAGCGTCACGATCGCAGCCCCGAACACGAAAAGCCCCCAGGCGCCCCGCGAGAACGACAAAAAAATTCCGAAGACGATGATGAAGAGGGGAGGGACGGCGAGCAGCGCTACCCTTGATCCGGCGGTCATCACGCGGTGCAACAGGAAGAGCGCCGGCAGGCACAGAAACGGCCCGAACACGTTTGGGTCCTCGAAGCCTCCTGTCGCGCGTCCGTAGCGGGTAAACAGCGAGGCTCCGGGCACGGCATTGAAGTAGCCTAGAATGCCGAGCGCCGCGGTACCGACAGCCGTGAAGATCCACGCCTTGAACATGACGCTGATGAGCTTGGGATCCGACTCCACAACGGCAGCATAGAAGATCGAGGTGATCGCCAGGAACAGCGAAACGGCGATGTAGAGCGGAGCCTTGCCCAGATCGGCCATCTGGGTCATGGCGATTATGCCGCCGATGTTGAAGAGCACGAGCAGCACCACCAGCGGCGCGATGTGTCGGGAAAGTCGAAGCCCGAACAGTGCCCAGATAGGGATAAGCCCGGCGAGCCACAGTTCGTACGGCGCGGGTTCGCTCAGCACAAAGCCGGAGAGCAGGACCGCGAGTGCAATTGCCACCGTCCTCATCAGCGTGATGAGGAGGGCATTTGCTGCCCGGTCGAAACTTGCAGTCCCCCCAACGCCCTTCATGATCAGTAGGCGTTCTCCGTCTTCGAGATGAGGCGGATCGGCGTCAGCAGCAGGATCTTCAGGCCGAATGCGAGCGACCAGTTCTCGATATAGTAGAGGTCGAATTCGGTACGCTTGAGGATCTTTTCTTCGCTGTCCGTTTCACCGCGCCAACCGTTGATCTGCGCCCAGCCGGTCACGCCGGGCTTGACTCGATGGCGGGCGAAATAGCCGTCCACCACTTCATTGTAGAGCTGGTTGTTGGCAAGTGCCGAGACGGCGTGCGGGCGAGGGCCCACGAGCGACAGCGTTCCCATCAGCGCATTGAAGAACTGCGGCAGCTCGTCGATCGAGGTCTTGCGGATGAACCGTCCGACGCGGGTCACGCGCGGATCACCCTTGGTGACGAGCTTGCGGGCCGCCGGGTCGCACTGATCCGTATACATCGAACGGAACTTCCAGACCTTGATGAGCTCGTTGTTGAACCCGTAGCGCTGCTGCCTGAAGATCACCGGGCCCGGACTGTCGAGCTTGATGGCAAGGGCGGTCGCCAGCATGATCGGCGAGAAGAGGATGATGCCGATGAGGCTGAACACGATGTCGAAGGTGCGCTTGGCGACCTTGTCCCAATCGTTGATCGGGCGGTCGAACAGGTCCAGCATCGGCACCGAGCCGATGTAGGAATAGGTCCTCGGCCGGAACCGTAGCTGGTTGACGTGGGCGGAAAGCCGGATATCGATCGGCAGCACCCAGAGTTTGCGCAGCATCTGCAGCACCCGGGCTTCCGCTGTTATGGGAAGCGTAACAATCATCAGGTCGACACGGGCCACGCGGGCAAACTCGATCAGCTCGTCCGTATTGCCGAGCTTGTTGTATCCGGCCACAACGCGAGGCGAACGGGTATCGTCGCGGTCATCGAAGATGCCGCAGATGCGGATGTCGTTGTAGGGCTGCTGCTCGATCTCGCGGATCAGGGCTTCCGCGGGCGCTCCACCGCCTACGATCACGGCGCGGCGTTCCATGCGTCCATTGCGTACCCAGCGGCGTGTCAGCTGGGCTACCCCCACGCGGAGCAGGAGCATCAGAGCAAAGCCGCCGACATACCAGGTGGCGAGCCAAAGGCGCGAGAACTCGGACGAAACCTTGAGGAAGAACAGTGCGACAGTGGCAAAGGCAAGCGCGCCCGACCAGATGAGCAGGATCCGTCCCAGCTTCGGGAGCGGGTTCCGCAGGGCGGGCATCTGGTAGCATTGGGAGAACTCGAGCAGGATCACCGTCAGCAACGGGAGGCCGATGATCACGATCGGATACTGCAGACCGAGCTCCGGCTCATGGCCGACATGCAGGAGATAGATCGTGAAGCCCGCAACGATCAGCAGCAGAAGCTCCACGATCCGCACAACACCTGCGACCAGAACGGGCGACATTGTATCGTTCCGGAACTGCTTGGCGATCTCAAGGGCAAGTGGACTCAGACCAGCAGCCTCGCCCTTGGAGGGGCCGATGCCTTGCTGGGCGCTTTCCACTGCCTTGTCGAACCGGGGATGAGGATCGATCGTGTTCATGAGCCATTACCAGTGAGAGTTCGGCTATAGTCGTTTACAACCAGAAAGAGTCTTGGGCGTTACCAAACGCGGTTAACAGCAGCTCAAGGTGATAAACTTTGCTTGTAGATGCCGGATATTTTTCCAGCCATTGCCTCTATTCTGAATTTCTCTTTGAGATTTTGCCCGCCGGGCATCAGGTTTTTCCAGCTGGTCTCATCTTCGAAAGCCCGGGCCATGGTCGAGGCAAGGGAGGCTGCCGAGGGATCGCAAAGAGCCTCGGACCGGGTGCCGAAGATCTCAGGGATCCCGCCCACACGGGTTGCGACCAGTGGCTTTCCGGCTGCGAGAGCCTCAAGCACAATGTAGGGCATGGCTTCCGCACGCGAGGGCACGACCATCAGGCGTCCAAGCCTGAAGGCATCGCGCGCAGGCATGGCCGGCAGAAACCGCACGCGCTCGCCGAAGTCGAACGCCTTTGCCTGAGCGATATACTTGGCGAGATCTTCGCCATCGCCGACGAGCGTTGCCGTGACCGGCCGTCGAGCCGTCTCTTCAACCTGCTTCAGCGCAACGATAAACAGATCCGGTCCCTTCAAGTCACGCATGGTGCCGATGTAGAGGAAGTCGGAGGCATCCGGGTCCGCTGTCACAGGCTCGAACTCGGCAGCGCGTAATCCGTTGTAAACGATGCTCACCGGGCAGCGCGGGGTACCGATCTTGGAATTGTAGGTGCGGCTCTCGTACTCCGAGACGAAGATCAGGTGATCGGTGATCCTCTCCAGCGAGCGCTCTATGCCAAAGTAAACCTTGCCGGCAAGTGTATCGACGCTGTGGTGGAGGGTGCCGCCATGCGGCGAATAAAGGCGCGCGACCGGCCGGCCGGTGAGCCGAATCACGGTTCCGAACGTGCGGGCGTAGACGCCGCCCTTGGCCCCATGGCCGTGCAGGATATCCGGACGCATGGCACGAAGCGCACGCAGAGTGCGCCACGAGCTTGCGATATCTCCAGGGCCCACCTGACGCTGCATCGGTGTACGGATCAATCCCAGCGAGAGTTTTGGGGCAATCTCGGCCAGCAGACGGTCTTCATGGGGTCCGCCCGTCGTTGAATCGCAGATAATGCCTAGTTCATGCCCTTCGGCGATCTGCGCGTCGCACAGATCACGGACATGCCGGAACACGCCGCCCACGGGCGCGCGAAAACAATGCACTATGCGCATGATACTAGCCGTCCTGAAACAGACCGCTTTGCTTGATAGCGAAACGCCCCAACCTTAGCCCCACAGCCCGGAAAACAAGAGGTTTAAACCTATTTAGAAGCTGTAGCCTCCAAATATGACCCTGAGGATGTTCGCGCAAGAGCCATTACATGCGGAAACACTGTAAGCGCGAATTTCTGTGCACCTTCTGAAGCGCAGTGCTCTGATGCATGAAGTGTCCACCAAAAAGAGGTGGACACCAAATCATGGACGATACTCCTAAACTGCAGGTGCGGCTTGTTGGCCGCGACGGCCGCCGTCGATATGACCCTGCCTCCCGAGATCGGCTTGTCGCAGCGTGT